>MDTD01164611.1_pt1 | contig 36591 bp, 21 predicted proteins | sample 811221 | NCBI WGS metagenome assembly MDTD01 (sample SAMN05326646, study PRJNA326480) | marine metagenome | isolation source: seawater | place: Pacific Ocean: South West | collected 2011
AGCTCCGACGGCAGCAGTGACGGTAGCTCCGACGGCAGCAGTGACGGTAGCTCCGACGGCAGCAGTGACGGTAGCTCCGACGGCAGCTCCGACGGCAGCAGTGACGGTAGCACCGACGGCAGCAGTGACGGTAGCACCGACGGCAGCTCCGACGGCAGTAATAATATCATCGCCGGGGGCGAGACCTGTCTGGATGCGCCCGCTTTGACCGGTGCAAGTGGTGCTTTAGAAGGGGCTTTTGGGATTTTAAATGACTACGAGAGGTATGGCGACTCCAACGTGGATGGTTGTAACGATTACATCTCTTTGGCTTCAGGTCGGGAGGTGGCATACAAAGTGACTTTGGCCCCCATGGATGTTTTGACCGTCACTGTAGATGCTATTTGTAACACCTGCGGCCAATATGATCATATTGACGAGGTTATTTATCTGCTCAACACCTGCTCTGAGGACGGGGTGAACTTCCCCAGCGGTGAAGATAATTGCGTCATGGGCGCCGATGAGAATTATGGCGGTTTCGACGATCTGGAGACTTTCACCTACACCCATTCTGGGGCCGAAAGCCGTGACTATTATATCGTGATTGATACATGGTGCTCTGCGCCGGCCTCTGACAATTCATTCACGTGCGCCACGTCTGCGGATGGCTTCACGCTCACTTGGAACATTCAATAATAAAAATTTAAATCTCACTCGAGGATCAAAAGAAATGAAATATTGGCTAATCAGTGTGTTATTCGTTTGTGCTGCTTGTCCCACTGCAACTCCTGTTGAGGAGGGCGGTGAGGCTGAGAATCAGGTGGGCCCCTGTTCGGTGGACAGTGATTGTGGCATCTGGGGCCAATGTGTTCAGGGGGTCTGTGCGACAGATCTTTGTGCCGGTGGGGCCTGTGAAGACAATGAGTGCACCGATCGTAACGATTGTCAGGCGGGCATGGTCTGTATCAACAGTGAATGTGTGACCCCCCCAGAAAGCTGCACCAGCTCAGAGGATTGCCCTGCAGGGACAGTCTGCGATGCATGGACTGGGGAATGTATTGACCCCAATGCTCCTACGGATGTGGGGGGTGATGGTGGCAATTCCGATGGCACCTTGGACGGCAGTCTTGATGGGACAGGAAGCGATATTGATGGGGGAGCTGGCGACGGAACGGGAACGGGCAGCAGTGACGGATCTAGCAATGGTTCGAGCGACGGCTCAGCGAACGTTGTTGCCACTGAAACTTGTTTGGGTGCCCCTACCATTACGGGGACCAGCGGGAGCCTACAGGGCAATTATGGTTTGCTGAATGATTATGTGACAAACCACACCCTAACTCAAAATTGGTATGATGGCTGCACGGAAACATCGGTTTCTTCCGGTCGCGAAGTAGTGGTGGCCATTGAGCTGGGCAGTTCGGACACTTTGACCGTCACGGTGGACGCTGAATGTGCCACTTGCGATCAAAGCGAAAAGAAAATTGATGAAATCATTTATCTGCTTAACACGTGCCCAGCGGACGGTACTTCTTTTGATGGGAGCCTCGACAATTGTGTGGCCGGCGCTCAAGACAATAATGGAGGCCCCGATGACCCCACTGAAACCTTCACCTATACAAACACTGGTGATGCTCAGACGTTTTATATTGTAGTGGATGCTTGGTGTGCTGATTTGGACTGGTTTCATTGCCCCACCAGTGCAGATGGTTTTACCCTTGAGTGGAGTATTCAGTAGCGACGATTTTCTCACATCAGAAAGTAAACTCATATGAAAAATCTATTTCCCTTATTCATTACCCTTCTCTGTATGGCTTGCCCGTCGGGCGAAGAGCCCACCTCCGAAAACGACACCGAAACTGAAGAAAATGGCGGAGGTTCAACCCCTTGTGCCTCAGACAGTGATTGTGGGCTTTGGGGTGCTTGCGTGCAAGGCGTATGTGCTGAGGGTGCCACCGACGGTGCCACTGAGGGGACCACCGAAGGCAGCGCTGACGGTGACACCGATGGCAGCACTGATGGCGACACTGATGGCAGCACTGACGGTGACATCGATGGCAGCACTGATGGCAGTACTGACGGTGACACCGATGGCAGTACTGACGGTGACACCGATGGCAGCACTGATGGCAACACCGACGGTTCAACAGATGGGAGCAGTTCAGGTGATGTGAATCTGGCTTTGACGGCTTCTGCTGAGGCCAGCGAAGAGTGGAGCACCACTTGGTCTGCTGAAAAGGCCATCGATGGGGACATGACCACCTATTGGAGCACCGCTGACGATCTGGTGAGCGCAACATTTACCGTGACGCTGAGCGAAACGAAGATGATCAACAAAATCATTTTAAACTGCGGTGACTACCCCATGAAATCTTTCGAACTCTTGGTTTCAAATGATGGCAGCCAGTATGTCAGCATTGGCCAATACGACACCCTTGCCAACGAAGACAAGACCATTGAATTTACTGCTCAAAATGCCAGTCACGTACGGTTGGACAGCATCACTGCCGATCCTGGGCCGGCGTGGACGGTGGCGTCTATCTACGAACTGGAAATTTACGAAGCTCAGTAAGGCAGTTGAATTTGCCATTCGAGGGTGAATGGATCGATGCTGCTCGGGCAGTAATTACTACCACCATTGCACCATGCGTCGACGATCACGTAGAGCGTTTCTTCGAAACCAGTGTTGTTGGTGTAAGTCATGGTTTCTGATATCTCATCTGGGTAAACACCGAAGTTTTCTTGGGCGCCGGCCACGCAGTTGTTGAGTGAATTGTCGTAACTCACCCCATCCAAGGGGCAGGTATTGAGCAGATAAATGACCTCATCAATGCGTTCGTTGTTGTCGGGGTCGCATTGCGCGCATTCGCCATTCACAGTGATGGTTAAGGTGGCCCCAATGGGCAGATCCACGGCGTAGACCACTTCATTGCCGTCACTGGTACTGTGGTTCGTGCAGCCGCTTGACCAGTTGGCGGTGACCCAAGCGGTTTGGTAGTCGTTGCTGTCATCGTAATAAGCTTGCAGCATGCCCAAAGGCCCCAAGAGATGGGGGGCTTCTAAGCAAGTGGCCCCGCCGGGCGAGATCGGGCCCGCATCGATGGCGATGGGGGGTTGTCCGGCGTCCCAAGCAGGCATGCCCGCATCGATGATCATCACGCTTTGCCCAGCGTCAACGGAAACACTCACCGGTTGTCCGGCATCTTGGGCAATGGTTTGGGTACCGGCATCGAACGGGGCCTGTGGCTCTGGGGGTACACCCGCATCCCGAGTGGGAACAGGGGTGTCGGGACATAATCCTGTTTCGGGGTCACACGGGCCATTGTCACAGGGGACATAAATCATTTCATAAGCGCAAAATCCGTTTTCGTTTTCACAATCGGTGTCGGTGGTGGGCAAATAGATCAGCATGCCCTCCTCGGTTTCGTGACATTGGGATTCGGGGGCTTCATTGCAGGGGTGGCAGATGATGTTGGATTCGCCTTCACCCATGAGCACCACTGTTGTGGCGGGGTTGTCTGGCTGGTTGGTGACAAAGGTGAGTGTGGTTCGGTATTCTTTGGCCTCAGTGGGCGTGAAAACGAGAATGAGTTCGTTGCCACCACTGCCCGTGACCAGGAGTGGCATCTCTGCGGCACCCACCTCAAAGATGCTGTCATCAGGATCCAAGATTATTTCACTGATTTCCAACCGGGCCTGACCAGCGTTCCCCAAAACCAAACGTCCACGTTGCGGCACGCCGATTGGGCTATTGCCAAAGTTGAGGGGGCTGTTCACCAAGAGTTGCGGCGGGACAATTCGATTGATGGGTTCTTCTTCGCATCCAGCGAATAAGGCAAGCGCCAGGACAAGCAGAGAAATGTAAGGTGCTGGCTTCAAGGCGGCCTCCTTGGTGGAAATCCGGGAAACCATGCCAAGCCTTTTTGAAAAGGCAAGCGCCTCAGAGGCGTGTGCGGCCGCGAACTTAAGGGATGCTGTCCCCAGGTCCATTGCTGGAGCAATTGGTGGTGTTTTGGTCGCCAATTTGATTGCTTGTTAAGCATGATGGGTAGGTTGGGCAAAACTTGTTGTACTGAAGGATGACATTGCTCAAATTCGTTAAATTACAAATCTCAGCCGGTAGCTCACCCTCGAATTCATTACCGTTAATCCAAAGGATTGCTAAATCAGACATATTTTCGACCGTAGAGGGGATTGAACCGCTTAAACTGTTGTTTCTCAAAATTAAGTTTGTCATCGCCGTTAAATTCCACATACTGCTGGGGGCCGGGCCCGAAAGATTATTATCGCCCAACCATAAAACTTCTAAATTGACGAGATTTCCAATGGAGTCAGGTATGTCTCCAAATAAATTGTTACCATTTAAGCTGATGCGCCAAAGCTCTGTGGCGTTTCCAAGTGATTCGGGTATTTCGCAGGTGAGTCCTGCATTTTCATGGATTAAATCGTACAATCGCCCATTGTTGTTAAAGGATGCATTATGGATTTCGGAAATATCGGCCAAGCCACAGTTTCCAGCAAAATCGTTGAGAAAAGCGAGATCCTCATCGTTTTGGAAGGTTGTGCTGTCGCAAGCATCTCCAAACGCATCCCCATCGTAGTTTGCTTGATTGGAGTTGGGGACCAAAAGGCAATTGTCAATATCATTACAGACATCATCTAAATCAGTGTCATCGCAAACAAGAACGCAGTCGCCGTTTTCATCATTGTCTTGGTAGCCGGAAAGACACTCACAGAGATTGTCGGCAGTGTTATTGAGGATTTGCCCAACTGCGGCATTGTCAGGGTTGCATATTGCATTTTCGCCACAGATAATTCCGGCACAGACATTTGTGTCGCAATCGGTATTGGGCCCGGATGCGTCATCGCCCGCTGCATTGGTATCGGTGCCCCCACAGGGCGTGCAAATGTGGTTGAAGACGTATTCATCCTCAGCACATAAGGTGGGGTCACAGATGGTGTCACCGGTCGACGCATTATCGCCGGCCAGATTGGTGGTGCCGGCCGGGCAGTTTTGACAGACATTGCTGAGCACGTATTGATCGGTACCACACAAGGTGGCGTCGCAGATGGTGTCACCGGTCGACGCATCATCGCCTGCGGCATTGGTGCTGCCTGCCGGACAGTCTTCACAGACATGGTTGGCGACATACTCATCTTCCCCGCATTGTATGGCAACGCATTCCAGCCCTGAGATTTCGTAACCCAGATCGCAGGTGCAAGCAGTGGTGTCTTGGGTGCCAATATCGCCGATAAGGCATGCGGGATAAGCAGGGCAGAACGAATTGTCGGTAACGTTAATGTGGTAGATTTCAGTTAAATCACACAGGACCGCTGGGATGGCGCCTTCGAGAAAGTTGTTGTTCACTTTAAGCGACTTGAGGCTGGTACAGTTACCCAGTGCCGATGGAATGCTGCCAGTGAGAGAGTTTTCGCTTAAGTCTAAAGAATCTAAGTTGACAAGATTTCCCAGCGTGGCGGGAATGCTGCCGCTTAAGTTGTTGTCACTTAAGTTGAGAGACCACACTTCGGTAAGATTGCCCAACTCGGTGGGAATGGCGCCTTCTAAATTGTTTTTTGAAAGCAGCAAAACACGCAATTCACTCAAAGCGCCCAGGGTCGTTGGAATACTGCCCACCAGTTGATTGCTCCAAAGGGATAAGGCCTCCAATTGGGTCAGGTTTTCTAGCTCTGGCGGGATGGGCCCTTCCAGCTGGTTCTCATCTAGGTACAACCTTTTTAGAGAAAGAAGATTGCCCAATTCTACGGGAATTAGCCCGGTGAGCTGGTTGTCTTGAAGCCACAAATTTTGGAGGTTACCCAGTTGTGCGAGCTCAAGGGGAATGGCGCCGCTCAGTTGGTTTCCCCCCAACCACAACGTTTCTAAATTGGTGAGACTGCCCAGTTCTTCAGGGATGCCACCGGTGAGGGCGTTGCCCCCTAAATGAAGCTCCAAAAGACTTTCCAAAGCGCCCAGCCCCTCAGGGATGGTGCCGGTTAATAAATTGCTAGCGAGGTTTAAAACCTGCAAATTGGTGAGGTTGCTTAGGGTGTCGGGTATTTCTCCAGACAGCTCATTACTTCCCATTTCAAGATTTTCCAGGAGCAAAAGAGTGCTAATTTCAGGGGGGATGGCACCGGTGAACCCATTGTTGGTCGTTTTCAAAATTTTGAGTCCGGCGGCGTTTTGAATCCAGGAGGGGATACTGCCGGTGAATTCGTTGCTGACCAGGTCGATGGTCTGCAAACCGGTGAGATTGCCCATGGTGTCAGGGAGCCCCCCCGAGAAGGAATTGCCGCTGAGGTTAAGGGTTTCGAGGAGCAAAAGGTTGCCAATTTCAGGGGGAATGGCCCCGGTAAGCCCGTTGGCGTATAAATTCAAAACCCTCAGCTGGGTGGGGTTTTGGATCGAGAGGGGAATGGTCCCAACCAGACTTTCGCCGTCAAAGGTCGCGTTCGTCAATCGCCCATTTTCCCAGCTCTGATCGCCCAAATCCAAAGGCGCCACGGTGAGCCCGCTTTGCTCAATGAGATCGATGATGAACTGCAAATCGTTGTTGTTGTGATTGGGCGTATCATCCTCTGAATCTGGAATGCCATCGTCGTCAGCATCGAAATCGCCGCAAGCGGTGTCATTCCCCGACGCATCATCGCCTGCGGGGTTGTTCAGTCCTTCGGTGCAGGTTTCGCAAGTGTGGTTTGAAACGTATTCGTCCTCTTCACATAAAATCGCATTGCAGGCCAGGTCGACAATCTCAAACCCTGGGGCACAGGTGCAAAGCGAGGTGTCTTGGTCGCCCACTTGGGCGTTGGTTAAGCATGAAGGGAAGTCAGGACAGAAGGCATTTAATTCGAATGAATAGGCGATATCAGCCCGATCACCCACGCAGACACTGGCGGGCAGTGTGCCGCTGAATTGGTTTCGGTCTAAGGACAGAATGGTTAGATCGGGGAGATCGAGCACGCTTTGAGGAAGGGGGCCGGAGAGCTCGTTGTCTGTAAGCACCAGTGTTCGGAGTTGGGCTAGCCCGCCCAAGGCATCTGGAAGAGGGCCATCAAGGCTTGCATTGCCAAAGAGAAAGACCTCGATGTTGCTCCATCCGGCAATGGCTTCCGGTAGTGTTCCGCCCAGATTGTCGTTGCGCCCCAGGTCGATTGTCACCAACGAACTCAAGTTGAAAAGCTCTGACGGCAAGTTGCCTTCGAGTTGGTTGAAGGACAAATAGAGCTCTTCAACATTTGTCAGCGTGCCGATTTGAGTTGGGATGGTGCCCGACAACGCGTTTTGCGCCAAATCAAGAATTCGCAATTGCGTAGGGTTCTCTACGGAATTCGGAATAGGTCCGCTGAGACTCGTTTCTCTGAAATCGGCCTTTACGAGCCGGTTGTTTTCCCAGGTTTGCTCGCCAAGATCGAGCGGGTCCACGGTCAAGCCACTTTGGGTGATCAGGTCGATAATGAATTGTAAATCATCGTTGTGATGATCGGGGTATTCGTCTTCACCGTTGGGGATGCCATCGTTATCTTCGTCGCCCATGAGATATGGATCGACCCAGCCCGCATCTACCCAGGGCTGACCAGCATCCACTTGGATTTGGCCTGCGTCCACGACGGGTTGCCCAGCATCCCAGCCCGCTGGTAAGGGGCATTCTTTGGTGGCTTCATCACAGGGGCCAAACAGACAGGTTTCTTCGAACATCAAATAGGCACAAATTCCATCTTCACTTTCACAGTCCGTTGAAGAGGTTGAGGTAAAAAAGACGGAAGTATCCCCGTCGAGTCGGCACTCGGGAGCAGGAGGAGGCTCACAGGACAGGCAGACCAAATTTGATATCCCTGCACCTCGGATAAAAATAGGCGCCGGTTCAACATCACCCACATTAAAGTCTAAAATGAGTTCTGATTCAAAATCAGCTTCATCATTGGGGCGAAAGGTGACTTCTACATCCACTGACGCACCTCTGGGAATTTCGAGCGGCAATTCGTTGATGCCCACTTGGAACACGCCCTGGTCGGGCTTGAGTGAGAAATCAGAGATTCTGAGCTGGGAGTCACCCGTATTCGAAAAGGTGAAGGTTTCCCGGACACTGATGCCGTTGGGGCTTTCGCCCAGTTTGAGAGGGGAATCAATTTCCAATACCGGGCCGCCTGCCTTGGCTGGCGCGGGAGGATCGCAAGATGCCAAAAGGGCAAGCAGCGATAAGGACACAATTATTTGAAGGGACGCTTTATTTGGAGTCATGCTTTAGATTATAGCCGTGTTTGGGGGGTTTGGCGAAATATGCAAACGAAAAAAGGACGGACTGTAGAGGGGCTTATTCGCAGCGATATCGTGCAGTTCCGCCGTCTTGGCCCTTGGGCAGGGGAATGCAGGTGGTTCCATTGGGACACAAGACCATGGCGCACGGATCGTATTGGCATTCCTCTGTCCATTGGCGTGTTTCTGGGTCAAAATACAGACCCCCATAATAATCATCATCATTGGCACACACACATAAGGGGGCACCGGCGGCGTTGGCGGGGCAGGGAACCAAATCGCACTCGGCACCGCCATCAAACGTGTTGTAGCCATCGAGACATTCACAGACGCCGCTGTGAATGAGCGGGCAGACCGACAGACGATCGCACCCAGCGCTGAAAATCCCGCACTCTTGTCCTTGCAGGCAAACCCCCTCTGCCTCGTCACACGGACAGCCTGAGGTGTTTTGGTCTCCCAATGCGCTGTTGGCGATAACGCAGTCAGGATAAGGTCCACAAAAATAATTGTTTTGAAAAGACATGACGAGATCGGGCGATTCACACAAGCTCAAGGGAAGCTGGCCGGTGAATTCGTTACGTTCAAACAGCAGATATGTGGGCTGAGAGAGCAGGTTGAGCACCTCGAAAGGCTCTCCCGATAGCCGATTATAAGATACATCGAGATAGCTTAAATCGGCCAGGTTGAGCAGGGTGTCGGGCAGTGTCCCGGTGAATTGCGCGTGGCCCAGGCCCAATGATTGAAGGAGTACCAGGTTGCCAATGGCTTCAGAAATAGACCCACCCAAGTTGTGGTTGTAACCCAGGTCTAAGTCCACCAAATTGGTGAGCGTATAGAGTTCTGCAGGCAGTGCTCCGCTGAAGGCGTTCATGCTCAAATAGAGGGTTTCCAAGAGAGGCGCCGCACCAATTTGTACCGGGATTTCCCCCGAGAGATTGTTCATGGCGAGGTTGAGGTAGCGCAGCTGGGTGGCGTTTTGGATGGATTCAGGGATGGGGCCTTTGAGATTACAGAGCCGAAAGTCCGCATGAACCAAACGACCATTTTCCCAAATTTGTTCGCCGCCCAATTCGAGCGGGGCCCGAAACACCTCACTGTTGTCAATGAGATCAATGATGAATTGAAGATCGCCGTTATGATGTTCGGGGTATTCATCGTCATCATTGGGAATGCCGTCATTATCATTGTCCAAGACAGAAACACCTGAATCGATGAATGGGGTGCCAGCGTCGGTTGGGCTCGGTGGTGAGGCTCCGGCGTCTGGCACCAAGACAGCGGCTTGTCCAGCGTCGGTGGGGCTCGGTGGCGAGGCTCCGGCGTCTTGTACCAAGACAACGGCTTGCCCAGCGTCGGTTGCGCTCGGTGGCGAGGCTCCGGCGTCTGGCACCAAGACAACGGCTTGTCCAGCGTCGGTGGGCTGCGATGGGGCGGTTCCTGCATCCGCAGCGGGGTTGTCAGAGCTGGGGCACAGGCCGGTGGCTTCATTGCAAAGCCCATTATCGCAGGGCATTTCTAAAATCATGTAGGTGCAAATGCCTTCTTCGCTTTCGCAGTCGGTGGCGTTGGTGGTCTCGTAGTACACGGATACTTCACCATCGAGCCCACATTCAGGCTCAGGTGGGGGGCTACAAGGCAAACAAAGGATATTGGAAATGCCTTTTCCTTTCACCGGGATTGGCGTGGGCGTATCGTCCCCGTGGTTGAAATCGATATTGAGGTCAGAGCTGTAAGCCGTTTCTGCTGCAGGCCGAAAGGTGACAGGAAGATCCACCGATGCCCCGATGGCAATTGTCAGAGGCAATTCGGAGATGCCAAGATAGAATACGTTTTCATCGGGCTGAAAAGAGAAGTCATCAATGATGAGTCGCGTTCCCCCACCGTTTTTAAAGGTAAAGGATTTACGTACGCTGATGCCTTTGGGGCTTGGTCCCATGTCAAAGGGCCGAATGACTTCTAGAAATGGTGACTCTAGGGTCACAGGCTTGGGTTCACAGGCCGAACAGCCTGCCAGGGTGATGGCGGTGAAGGTTAGCCCAAAGCCTGTCAAATAGAGTTTGAAATTCATAACGACTTAAAACTCACGAGGTTCATGGTGGCAGTATAGCCCAGACGCCATAAGGGGCAAGCAACGCACGGCCTTAAAGTCGTACAGGGGAGTTGTTTGGTCATTGACTTAAATTTAATCGCCGTAACCGCCGTAGCCGCCAAAGCCGCAAACTTCATAGTTTGAGGTCCCATCCGGAGCCTGCCCGGACGGATCAACGCATTCGCCGCTGGGCGTGCAGCAGCATTCGTAAAGTGCTTGCCAAGTACCAGATTCCTCATCGTATCGCTCACAGCCATAGAAGCAGGGTGTATCACCGCCCTGACCGCCTTGATAGCCGCCCAGACCATCACAGCAGTTGTCGGAGGCTGCGGGCTTGTTTTGGTAGCAGCCTTCTATGGGATCGCAGGTACTTCGGACCTCTCGGCAGGGGTTCTCTGGTTCGGGGACCCCGCTACAGGTAACAGGGGCGTCGCCTTTACAGCTACCATCCGCCTGGCATTTGTCATTTAAGAGACATGCGTTTCCATCGTTGCAATCTTTGCCTTCGTTGATGGGGTACTCGCAAGCGCCATCCACACATTCGCCTTGCGCGTAACAACCATCGCCATCGTGTTCGTCGCAAACAATGGGGTTCGCCCCAATGCAGGCCCCGCCTTGGCACGTATCTGTTTGGGTACACGGATCTAAATCATCGCAAGTGACGCCATCGATATTCGGGTAGACACAGGTCCCATCGATGCAGGTGCCATCGTTGCTTTTGCACACCGTGGCGGAATCGTTGCAGGGCATGGGCATGCCGGCACAGACACCATTGTTACATTGATCGTTGATGGTGCAGGGGTCGTTGTCGTTACAGGCGCCATTGATCTGCATGTATGTACACACGCCATTGACAGGGTTACAAATGCCAATGGGATTGTGGCATTGGGCGTCTGCTGGTGGATTGTTACAAAGTTTGTTGGCCCCGGCCACACATGCACCAGCGTTACATTGATCGTTGAGGGTGCACAGATCGCCGTCTTCGCACCCCCCAGCTTTAGGAAGATAATCGCAGTTACCAGTGGCTGGATCGCAATCGCCCAACGCTTCTTGGCATTGGGGGTTGGGCGGGTTGTTGCAGACTTTGAGGGCACCAGATGCACAAATACCGTCGTTACACTGATCGTCGAGGCTGCAAAAATCACCATCTTCACAGTCGCCGAGAACAGGCGCGTAACTGCAAGCGCCAGTGGCCGAATTGCAATCGCCCAGCGCTTCTTGGCATTGGGGGTTGGGCGGGTTGTTGCAGGTCTTTAGGGTGCCGGAGAAGCAATCGCCATCCAGGCACTGATCGTTGAGGGTACACAGGTCGCCATCGTCACAGGCACCGTCTAACGTGTTATAGTCGCAGAGTCCGTCAGTGGGATTACAGCTGCCCGTGGTTTCGTAGCATTGTGGGCTGGGTGGGGTATTACAAAGGGTGTTGCTATGCGTGCAGGTGCCCGAAGCGTTGCATTGGTCGGTGGTGCATAAGTTATTATCGTCACATCCCGCTACAACGCAGTTCTCAGCACATTGCGCGCCAGCGTCGAAACGCGTGTAGCCATCCAGGCATTCACATACACCGGCTTGGCACTGCGTGTTTTCTGGGCAGCTGATGTCAGTACACGAGGCATCAATTCCAGAATCCGCGAACGCATGATCGCCAGCATCACGGGCCATAAAATGGCTTCCGGAATCGGCTAAGAATGTGAATGAACCAGCGTCGCGTCGTACCGGGTTATGCCCCGAGTCCCCGTGATCGGCCCATCTCCCTGAATCGTTTAATTCTAGGTGATTGCCAGAGTCAGCGCGTGAGGGCGGTGCGCCGGAATCTGCGGGCGTATTCTCTCTGCAGTGACCCATTTGGGCATCGCAGGGCGAGTCCTGACAGCTTTCTTCAAAGATGAGATATGAGCAGATGCCATCTTCGCTCTCGCAATCGGTAGCGTCAGTGGCCTCGTAATAGATAAAGACTTCCCCCCCGAGGGCACATTCGGATTCGGGCGGCGGGGTGCAGGGCAAGCATACGAGGTTGGTCGTGCCAGTCCCTTGGAGGGGAATGGGGGCGGGTGGGGTTTCACCGTGATTGTAATCGATGGTGAGCTCGGCGGAGAATTCTGTTTCGCCGTTGGGCCGAAAGGTCACTTCGAGGTCAGTGGCGTTGTCCCCGCCAATAACGAGGGGCAAGCTGGGCATGTTGAGGTGAAACACACCGTTGTTGGGCGAGATGTCAAAGTCGCTGATGGTGAGTCGTTCCCCGCCCCCATTTTTAAAAGTAAACGTTTTGCGTTTGCTGATGCCTTGGGGGCTTGGTCCCATCTGAAAAGGGCGCACGACCTCTAAAAACGCGGGTTCGAGAGTGGCCGGCTCGGGCTCACAGGAAACCAGTAGGAGCCCAGCACAGATTGCAAAACTTGCGAAACCGACAAAACATGGTTTTAAGTTCGGCATTCTCGTCCTTTCCGCTTAAAGCCTAATTACTGTAGTCCACGACATAATAAATCAAAGTAAAGTCTTTGCTGGCATTGATTGGGCAGCTGCTTGGGTTCCATGATTCCATACACCAAGCGTCCACACCCAAGTAAAATGTACGCGAGCCTTCGTTATAATGAGCGTATTCAATCTCTTCATAGGACCCGTTGTTTTCAGTGACATAGTTGTGCTCGTCAACACATTTAATATGGTCAGGCTCGGAAAAGCTGCCTTCACAATTTTCGAAAATATAAAGTGTCCCACTGATGTCATTTCCGGTTTGGAGCTCCGCGTATAATTTATGGGCACGAGGCAGTGTAATCTTGAAGACGACCTCTTCCCCCTCTTGCGGAGCAATATTCCCTTCTTCGCTCATACACCCGGATAAAGATGATTTGTAACCGGCATAGTTGTCTGTGTAACCGTAGTCAGCGGTGACCTGGTATTGAGGGGCGGTAAAAATAGTGCTGCCAGGCACGTATAAGAGCGGGGGCGCATCCACGCAGCTTTCACCGCCCTCGGTAAGGGTTGCGAACCCGCAGCTGGATGGGGCTCCGGAGCAGTTCCAGCCATCTTCAACCGTGCAGGTGGATGAACAGCCATCGCCATCGGTGGTGTTACCATCATCGCAGGCCTCAACGGTGCTCCAGGTGGCATCGCCCATCAAGAGCCCGTCTTTATTGCTATCGCCCAAATCGTTTACCATGACAAAGCCCGTATCGCTCATGCCGTACTCCGCTAAAAGCCCAGTGGTGTTGGCGAGACTTCCAGTTTTGGCTGCGAAAAGTTCTAAGGGGCTTAATGCGTGTGACCAAATCCGGATGTTGTCCATCATGCCGTTCCAGGCATAAACCCCGGTCCAACCTTCACCCAGGGTCGGATCGGAATCAAAGACATGGCTGAAGTTGGCATTTTGGTACCCATCGGCCGGGTGCTCGTCTGTGCCATCGCTGGCCCAGAGCTCGGTACCGGTTGGGCTTTCCCCGGTTTCGAGCAAGTCAGGGTTGAGCGTGTCATCCCAATAAAGTCGCAGGTAATACCGGTCGGGGTTTTCGGCAGGATCCAAGGTTGCAGCAAAGTAGACCCAGGTATCGGTTGGACTTTCGTTCAGCTCGTCCGAATGAAAATAGATGCAGGTGGTGGTAGCGTTATCCGGGTAGCAGTAGTCCACCCGTAACTGCTTATTAGAGTTGGTGGTGCTTAAAGAGAACCCGCCATTGGTATCCCCATAACTCCAAATACCGCTTGTCCCAGTGGAGCGTTCGGGGAATATCCAGCCTTCGATGGTAAAAGAAGATGTCCAGCCAAGGCCCTGGTTCGACGGCAGCTGTACGTAGTCGGTGTATCCGTCGAGATCCAGCGTATAGTCCAAATACCCATCGCCACACACATCGGTGACATTAACAGTGCAGGCGTTGCTGCAGCCATTGCTGTCATCATTGTCACCATCGTCGCAGGCTTCGCCATTTGCAGGCTGGGGGATACCATCACCACAATACTGACCATCCAAGGTGATTTCGGTCAAACAATCTTCGGAGCAAACCACACAAGTGATGTCTCCATAATTGCTACACTCCGTTTCCGTTTCGGCGTTGCCATCGTCACACACCTCGCCATGCGTGTCGTCCACGGTGTTGTCTCCGCAATAAGGCCCTTCGAGGTTGAGCACTTCCGTACAGTCGGCATTGCAGTGGACGCAGCTTTGGGTGTTGTATTCGCACTCGGTTTCAGTGATGTTGTTGCCGTCGTCGCAGATTTCGGCATTGCCTGATGTGACATGGGATGGGAGCGTAATGTGGGTGTTGTCATACAGGTCATCGGCTTCTACATCGTTAAGGATGAGGTTGCCTGATGCTTCCATTGTGTACGATGCTTCCAGTCCAGCGGCAGTGTTGCCAGTAACCGGATCGGTAAGAGGAAGGGAGCCCACAAAACTTTCAGCGATTTCTTCTGAGCTGAGCGCTCTTCCCCAGTAACGAATGTTGTCCATACTGCCCTGAAAGGACTTAGAGCTATTGTCGCGTTTTCGCCCCAGTGCCAATCTTGCTTCTGTAACATCATTTTCATCAATCGAAACAGATTGCGTGAAAATAGGATTCATATACCCATCCCCTGAGCTTGGGCTGACGGTTAAAATACTCGGCTCATTGGCGTGGTCTTCCAGATAAAGCTTGAGGGAAACAGAAGTGGAAGAGGATCCGGTTGCGACCAGAGCAAAATAGCTCCATCGGTTGAGGAGCGAAGCCACACTTTCGGACGTTTCACTTTGGCAAGTGCTAGCGCATTTCTCAACTTCAATGGCGTTTGAGCCTTCTAAATGTAAACCAAAACCATTGCTGAGGTCTCCGCCGGCCCAAATACCTCGTGAGCCTGCAGTGGGGTAAATCCAGCCTTCAATGGTGAACGGGGCGGACCATGTTAGGCCAGAGTCCGAGTTCATGACGAGAAAATCACTGCCATCAAAGACGATGTCTTCATTGGACTCGCCATCACCGCAGTGATCACCTTTGATGATTGTACAGTTGGTGTAGCAACCATCGGTATCATCATCATTACCGTCATCGCATTCTTCCCCGTGTTCAGCATCGATTTCTCCATCGCCGCAGTAAGAGCAATCGTTTCTGCAGTCAGTGATACCTGCTGCTGTCCCGTCACAGGTTTCGCCTTCGGCATCATCGATCAAATCATCACCACAAAAGCCGGCCAGCGAACAATCGCTATTGCAGCCGCTGTACAGACCCGTGTTGCTGCCTTCGCCATCATCGCATTCTTCGCCGCCATTGGTTACGCCGTCCCCACAAAAGCCACACACGCTGGCATTCATGGGGTACTCATCGCCTAGGAGGTCGACACCGCATGCGGTGCAGTAACTACAATTGTCATCGCCATCCGTGTCGCATTTCTCGGTGTCGCTGATCAGGCCGTCTCCGCAGAAATGGCACAGATCGGTGTCGCTGTTTCGCGTGTAATCGAGCGGGACATCAGGGCAGGCACATTGTGTGCACTGCGCATCGTCTGAATTGTCGCATTCTTCATTGAAGCTGGTGCCGCTCCCGTCCGAACCATTTTCGATAATGTTGTTTCCGCAGGCGCCCACAAAGGAGCCGCTTGAGATGGTGCAGCTGTCACTTTTGCAGTAACTACAGGCGGTGTCACCGTAGTCACAGGTGAGCGAAAGGGCCCAAGTGTAGGTGCCATCATTATCGCAACCCTCTGGTCCATTGACCTCGGTGTCTCCGCAATAAGGGCCTGAGGCCGCTGTGGTTTTACAAGTGTCCGAATCGCAATAAAGGCATTGGTTTGGCCCAGATGCTTCGTGGGGGCATTCGTAGTCCGAAACAAAGGGTACGCCATCGGCAATGCTGCTTGCCATTTCGCAATTTTCGTTGCCCGTAATTTGGTTGTCCCCACAGCTGATGTTGAGACAGTCGTTGGTGCAGGAATCGTCTTCGCTGTTATTCCCATCATCACACTGCTCGCTGCTGTCTGGGATGTTATCCCCGCAAAAAGAGCAGTCTTCACGGCAATTAGGGATGCCGTTCGCTGTTCCATCACAGGTTTCGCCGTAGGCACTGTCAATGGTATTGTCGCCACATTGGGGCGCGTTGGTGCAATCTGGATTGCACGTTCCGTAAGAACCGTCGTTAGCGCCGTTGTCACATTCTTCGTCGCCGTTGATGTCACCGTCTCCACATTCGCCGGAAGTTGCCCCGTTTTCGATGGTGCAAGTTTCAGAATGACAAAATTGACAAGTTTCACCATAATCACAAATAAGTTCGGTGCCGAAAGCGTAAGTGCCATCATCGTCGCAGGTCTCTTCACCCGCAATGATGTTGCCATCGCCGCAAATGGTTTCACAGCCCTCCCCGGTACAATCCCAGCCATCTTCTACGGTACAAGTGGCAGAACAGCCATCACCAGGGGCGGTGTTGGCATCGTCGCAGCCCTCGACATCTGTTTGCCGGTTATCTCCGCAATAATTGCAAAGACCATCTAGGGTGTTCAGACTGTAGCCAGTGGGACAGGTGCAGTCGGCGCATTTCGGATCACCGGAATTGTCACACTGTTCGTCGCCAGCAACAATGTCATCCCCACAAATGGTTTCACAGCCCTCTCCAGTACAAACCCAGCCGTCTTCAACGGTACAAGTGTCGGAGCAGCCATCACCGGGGGTGGTGTTGGCATCGTCGCAGAACTCGTTGGCCAATGCGTTCAGCGTACCATCGCCACAAATGGCGGAGGAGCAATCGGCATCACAACTGGCAGAAACGCCGCTGTCATCGCAGTCTTCATTGGCCGCAGGGTTGGTTAAGCCATCGCCGCATTCCGCCAACGTGCAGTCTGTATCGCAGGTGGCAGAAAATAGGCCGTCATCGCAGAACTCTTCAGGATCGTTGACGCCATCGCCGCAGGTGCTGCCAGCCAAGCTAAGGATCTCAGAGCAAGTGGCGTTACAATGGGCGCAGGCGGGGGTTCCATAGGGACATTCTGTTTCGGTAACGGTGTTGCCATCGTCACAAATTTCTTCAGGATCGTTGACGCCATCGCCACACAGACGGCCCGTTAGATTTAAAATTTCAGAGCAAGTGGCATTGCAACGGGTACAGGTGGGGGTGCCATAAGAACATTCGGTTTCTGTGGTGGTGTTGCCATCGTCGCAGGTCTCTTCGCCCACGATTTCACCATCCCCACAGATTTCTTCACAGGGCTCCTCGGTGCAGTCCCAGCCATCTTCTACAGTGCAAGTGGCAGAGCACCCATCACCATCATCGGTGTTGCCATCGTCGCATTCTTCATCGCCCACGGTTTCACCATCCCCACAGATTTCTTCACAGGGTTCAACGGTGCAGTCCCAGCCATCTTCTACAGTGCAAGTGGCAGAGCACCCATCACCATCATCGGTGTTACCGTCATCGCATTCTTCGTCGCCTTCTAGTTCACCATCGCCACAAACAGATGCCGGTGCCGGGGGGCCTGCATCAAAAGTAGGGATCTCGGTGTCAGGACAAAGTCCGGTGAGTTCGTCACATGGGGCATTGCCGCAAGGAATTTCAATGACGATGTAAGAGCATTGGTTGTTGGAGGATTCACAATTGGTCGAGGTGGCAGGGACATACACTAAAGAGGATTCGCCATCAAAATGACATTCGGGCTCAGGCGCCGGGGTGCAGGGAAGGCATAAGATGTTGGAGGTGCCTTCTCCGATGAGCACCACCGGGTCCAAAGCATCACCCTCGTGATTGGACGCAAAACTCAATTCGGCTCGGTAGCTTTTTTCTTCTTTGGGCCGGAAAGATAAAATGAGATCCTTCGAGCGGCGCCCATTAATGTTGAGCGGCAACTCTTGGAGCGAAACATGAAAGATGCCATCGTCTGGCTCAAGTTTAAAATCAGTAATGCTCAGCTGCGCATCGCCTCCATTGGTGATCACGAGCCGGCCGCGCTGCCGTACTTCCTTGGGACTGTCTCCGAAATGGAGCGGACTGTTCACCAGCAGTTGCGGAGGCGCAAAGGAAGTCACGCTTTCTTCGGGACAACCGGCAATAAAAAGGAGAAGGAAAAATAAGCCAAACGGTCGAAATAGATGGGACACCGAACAACCCCCAAAAGGATTATGGACAGGGGAAGGGTAGCATAAACATTAAAATTAGCGACTACTCAATTGTCCAGCTCAGGGTAAAATTGTCCCCTTGATTTGGGCACTGAAATTCACCCATGCAGTACGCATCTATCACCAGATAAAAGGTTTGGGTGTAAGTGCCATACCAGGTAAAGGACAGGGTTTCAGAGGGCGGAAACCCAGGCGCTGGATAATTTTCATCAGCACCCACCATGCATCTGGCATTGGGCAGACAGCTGTCCAGAATGTAGATGGAAGGGTCAAAATTGGGGCCGGTTAAGACTTTCGCCTTGAATTCTTGGTTGGGCTGTAGCTCCACCGAATAAAATACCTCATAGCCGTCTGAAGCCCACTCGGTGCAAAAGTTTAAGGGTCCGAGGTTAAAGTTGTTTTGGTAGCCAAAGGTCGCTGTGGTGGTACCGGTGGGGGTGAGAATTGGTTCGGCCTCCGTGCAGATTTCGCCAGGGGCCCCCACTTGGACTCGGTCACAAATGGAGGGCTCATCCACGCATTCCCAGCCTGGTTCCACCACGCAAAGCTCGGAGCACCCATCTCCGTTCATTCCGTTTCGGTCATCGCACAGTTCGCCGGTATCAATGACCCCATCGCCGCAAAATGGTTTCAAGCAATTGCCGCGACACGCATTTTTTTCAGTGTCGCTGTTGAAGCTGAACGGATTGTCGTCTTGGAGACCCTCAACGCCTTCATCACATTCTTCGTGATCTTCTTGAAACACACCATCTCCACAGTATTGGAGCAACCCACCCGTTTCTTGACAATTGTTATCGCAGACCACGCAGCTCATCACGCTGTAGGGGCATAGGTCGATCTCATTATTTCCGTCATCACAGGCTTCATCGCCCACCACGATGGCATCGCCACATATGGATTCGCACTGGGAGGGTTGGCCCACACAGAGCCAGCCAGCTTCGACGATGCAAGCGGAAGAGCAGCCGTCCTCATCTTCAATATTTTGATCGTCACAGGCTTCTCCCGTGTCAATGATACCGTCCCCGCACCCCGCCACTTGGCAATTGGAGCGACAGGCATTGGGGGCATAGTCATTATTGTTATCGCCATCATCGCAAGTCTCCCCTTCTTGCACAATGCCGTCGCCGCAGGATTGCAAGAGGCCCGGTTCGAACTGGCAGTCGCTGCCGCAAACCACACAATAGGTCGCGCCATATGGGCAGTACTCTGTTGTGGTGTTTCCATCATCACAGGCTTCGTCGCCCACCACTTCTCCGTCACCGCAAATGGGCTCACAGGGCCCTTCAAGGCAATCCCACCCGTCTTCTTGGAGGCAGTCAGAATCACAACCGTCTCCGTCGAAGGCGTTGCCATCATCGCACGTTTCATCGGTGTCGATCACCGAATCGCCGCAGTGGGGCAGAAAGCAGTTGGAGCGGCATGCATCCGGTAGGGTGTCGCTGTTGTTATCAGTGCCGTTGTCGCATTCTTCCTCATCTTCTTGAATTGCATTGTCCCCACAAAACTGAATCTGCCCCGGAACGAGGGCGCAAAGGGCATCACAGATCTCACAAGCCCCTTCGCCATAAGCGCAGATCTCTGTTTCGGTGTTGCCATCATCGCATTCTTCGGCCCCGGTGACTTCCCCGTCTCCACACACCGGGTCAGGCTCGGGCTCGGGTTCTTCTGGACACAGTCCGGTTTCGGGTTCACAAGGACCCCAGCTGCATGGGGTCTCCACTGCTTGATAAGCGCAAGCGCCACTTTCACTCTCGCAGCTGGTGGAGGCCGTTTCGACGTAACTTATGGACACATCGCCGGTGGTGTGGCACTCCGAGGCAGGCGGGGGAGAGCAGGGAAGGCACACCACGTCGGAAATACCGTTGCCAAGAAGTACCACCGGGCTCAGCGCGTCTCCTTGATGGTTCGATTCAAAGGTGAGCTCTGCCCTTTGAGGTCCCTCGGTGAGCGGCGTGAAAATGATCACCAGTTCCACCGAGCGACGACCGTTAATGGTGAGGGTTTCGCTTTTCATGCCCACCTGGAAAATACCGTTAAACGGTTCTAAGCGCACGGTATCGATGGTGAGTGGGGCATCACCGCCATTGGTGACCACCAGCTTGCCAGTCTGACTGGAGCCCACCGCAACATCCCCAAAGTGAAGTGGGCTATTAACCAATAAAATGGGCGCGGCCAGCGGCTTAATGGTGTCCTCTTGGCAGCCCGCAAATAGGAGGCAGCACGCGACGACAACTAGGCTTTTGGTGGTGGTGAGGGGCATGATTAATATCTCTTAACAAACGCACCTAAATTATACCATTCAATCGGGGGTTTATCTCCGGAATTAGGGGTGTTCATGGAATACATCGACAAGTTACCGAAAAACCTGATGTGCGATCGCCCAAATCAGGGGCTAGAACGGTGGACTATTGAAGATCCCAGTAGAGTTCAAACGTGTCGGAGGATGTAGGACACGAGTCCATGCAATAAGCATCGATCACCAAATAGAACGTGCGTTCGGTCTCAGTGTTGGAAGACCAGGAATAGTTGAAGGACTCGGGCGTTGTGCTCACCCCGGTAAAGTAGACATCGGTTCCAATCACACAGGCGTTGCCATCGGGCGGGCATCCGTCCAACAGGTAGATTGAAATATCGTGTTCATTGTTGGTGGAGCTGGCTTCAACGTACAGGTTTTGACCGGAGCTCATGGTGATGCTGTACAGCACCTCTGGGCCATCGTTATTGTAGTAACCTGTACAGCTGGTTCCGTCGCCCAAATCCCCTGGCTCATAATTATTTTCTTCTCCGTAAAAACCAGTCAAGGAGCCAGAACTGGCTAAAATGGCTGCTGCTGTTTCGCAGGTTTCACCAGGCGCGTCGGGAGTGAGGGGGACGCAAACGGACGGAGAGCCAAAGCAATCCCAGTCATCTTCAACCAAGCAAGCGGTATCACAACCATCGCCCAGGTCGTTGTTGCCATCGTCACACTGTTCGCCGGTGTCCACCCACCCATCGCCGCAGCTGGCCTCGACGCAGGTTGTTCGACAAGCATCTGCTCTTTCATCACTGTTGCCGCTGTTGGGGTCTGTGCCATCATCACAGTCTTCGTTTTCGTGCATCATGCCATCGCCACAAAACTGAGCCCAGCCATCCACTTGTTCACAGTTTTCATTGCAGACGGAACAGCTCGGCTCTCCGTATGCACAATAAAGATCAACGGAGCTGCCGGGATCGCACGCTTCGTTGGTGTCTTGGATGCCATCGCCACAGTATGCCTGCGTACAATTTTCACGACAGGCATCGGGAGCGGTGTTGCTGTTGCCCACACCGCCATCATGGGCAACCCCATCGTCGCATTCTTCAGCGCCTTGTAAGGTCCCGTCCCCACAGGACTGAGTGACCCCTGGTACGAGGGTGCAAAGGCTGCCACAAACGGTGCAATCGCTTTCACCGTAATCACAGGCTTCGATGTCGGTGTTGCCATCATCACACTGTTCTTGGCTGTCTTGGACATTGTCACCACAAATAGGAAGGGTGCAGTCTTCTCGGCAAGCATCGGGTGTGGTGTTGCTGTTGCCCACACCACCGTCCTGGGCAATCCCATCGTCGCATGCCTCGTTGGCCTGTTGCGTACCATCGCCGCACGATTGGGTCAGGCCGGCAACGAAGGTGCAATCGGTGCCGCAGACTGTGCAAGCGGCGGCCCCATAATCGCATGTTTCAATGCTTGTGTTCCCGTCATCGCATTCTTCATCGCCCAGGGTTTGGCCATCGCCACAAACCGCTTCACATTCACCAGCGCTACAATCCCAACCAATTTCGGTGGAGCAGGATTCGGAACAACCATCGCCATTGGTGGTGTTTCCATCATCACAAGCCTCATTGCCCGTGATGATGCCATCGCCACAGATAGGCTCACAAGGCGGATTCGTGCAGTCCCATCCGTCTTCGGTGGTGCAATTATTGCCGCAGCCATCACCACTTTCAGTGTTGCCGTCATCGCATTCTTCATCGCCCGCGATGATGCCATCGCCGCATATGGGCTCACAGGGGGGGGCGGTACAATCCCACCCATCTTCGGTGGTGCAGTTGTTGTCGCAGCCATCACCATTTTCGGTGTTGCCGTCATCGCATTCCTCACCTTCTTGGAGGGTGCCATCGCCACAAACGGCAGGGGGCGGTGGGGGTAAAGAGCCGGGACACAGCCCGGTTTCCAGATCGCACAGCAGGGGCGCACAAAGGGTTTCCACCTGATTGTAGGAGCAAACCCCGTTGTCGCTCTCACAGTCGGTGCCCTGGTTGGGGACAAAAGCAATGGAAGAGGTTTGGTCCAAGTGACACTCGGGCTCTGGAGGCGGGCTGCAAGGCAAACATACCTGATTCGAAACACCGTTGCCCAAAAGAACAATGGGGGAAAGTGTATCGCCATCGTGGTTGGAATCAAAAGCAAGTTCGGCGCGGAAAGAACCAATGCTGGGAGGGGTGAACAGGACCGAAATTTCTTTTGAGCGTCGTCCGCTGACTTCCAACGGCAGCTCTGAGATACCCACTTGGAAAACCCCGTCGTCGGGTGTGACCTTGAAGTCTTCAATCTTAAGCGGGGAATCACCACCGTTGGTGATGATGAGCCGACCGCTTTGCCGCACGCCCTTAGGGCCATCTCCGAAGTGCACCGGACTGTTGGCCAGCAGCTGAGGACCCATGAAACGGGTCACGGGCTCTTCGGCACACGAGAGTAAAAGGAGAAAAGTTACCAAGCCCCAAAGATGCAAAAGTGGTTTCACCGAGTCTTATCCCATTGGTATTGATGCGCGATTCCTCGAGATCATAGCTCTGATCTCACGTAAAAGCACGCCCGTTGTGGTCATATTTATAACGCAAAAGGCCACTGCATGGCGTTTGAGAACGCGGCTTTAGCACTACTGAGGGATGATCGGAGGGGATGCAAGGTCTTGATATTGATTGCAAAAAGACTCCAGGATGCTTTGCAGCGCGCCCAGGCTTTCCCTTTGAAAGAAGTCTTTGGCCAAACCGCACAGCCACAAAAGATCTTTGTCGATGGCTTTGTTTTCTGGGAACCACTCCAAAACCTTTTGAATGGTGGCGGTTTGCGGCTTTTGGGGGGACAGCGCGGCCTGGCACAACAAGACGGTCAACTTGCAAATGGTGGCCAAATAAATCCGATCGTAGGTGCGAAAAAAATAGCCCGCTTCTTCAGAGTGCTGGATGGCCTTGTCGAACTTTTGTTGCCCAAAAAGGACCAAGCCCAAATTGATTTTATACAGATTGATATTGAAAGAAGCATTCATGGATTGAAGCAACTCAATGGCTTTGAGGTAGTGGCCTTCAGCTTTAGCGAAATTGCCGGATCGCCGCTCTAGTTCACCCCTGGAATTATGAATCAGGCTTTCCCCTCGCAGGTTGTTCTCTTGGCGGTAAAGCCCCAGTGCCGTCTGCCAGTATTGTTCTGCGGTTTCTCCCGCCCCTGACAGCCAAGCCAGATCTCCCAAACGATAATTGGCGTCACCTTGTCGCTTGGTCCATCCATGTTTTCCAAGAAGCGGCTCAGACAACTTGTAGCTTTTTTCGGCGAATTCCAAATCGCCACGCTCATAGGCCACATCGGCCAAGTGGTACGTCATGAGTCCTTTGGTGATCTCGTCATCAGGGCATAAGCGCAGCGCTTCCTCGTAGTAGGTCACCGCTTTTTTTAAGGCGTGCTTTTGCGCACGGTAAAGGCCCAAGGTCGAAAACACATGAAACGCAATTTCACGCCATGGTCCTTTTCGTACTTTGGGTAGGACGGTTTTTGCTAGCTTGGCCAGCTCCGTACTGTTTTCCTGGATGCGTGCCAGCTCTAATTGGTAGGTAAGCGTTTTGGCGTAACGAATGGTTTCCATGGGGATGTTCAGCTGGTCGATGAGAAATTTTCGCTGACGGAGCAGCGGGGGCAACGCAGAAATTTTGGAGTGGGCAAAGCGCTTTTCGATCAACCGGTCTAGGCAAGAAAGGGCTTCGTCCCAGGCTTCGGCTTGCATCCAGTGCCCTAGGATTTGATCTTGTTCCTTTGGGCTAGACCCCAAGGCGGTCTCCAGCACTTGTGCACATGCTGCGTGCAATGTTCGGTATCGATGCTCTTGTTTGGCTTGTGTAATAATGGCCTGTTTAAGGAGCGGGTGGGCGAGGGTTAAATCCTCGTCATCGGTTAACAACAATAACCCTTGCCGTACCAAGCTGGGGGCCGTTTCATGAGCAAAACCGATGTTCAGTTCGTTACAAATTTTCTGCCATAAAGTGGGGACCAAGGGGTCGCCCAGCAACCCCGCAATTTCCAAGGCTTGGTATTGCTGTGGCGCATGGGTTTGCAGGTGTGTGATGCGGTTTTGCCACAGGTTTTCTTGAGGCCCTTCGGAGGAGAAGTGATCTGGGTTCTTGAGATCAAAGCCCTGCCCGGTGGGCTGGAGTGCCTCTTCGCTCACCAATTGTTGCAGGTATTGTTTCAGTAAAAAGGGTTTGCCCGCGCAGAGGTTCACCATTTTCTCTTGGAGCACGGGGTGCAGCGGCAAGTAGGTATCCAGCAAGGAAATCATCTCGTTTTTAGAAAGTGGCTGGAGGGTGAAGGTGAGCCAATCAGCCGGGGGCTGTGAATCGTATTTCTCGGGCACCAAAACCCAAATTAATGGGGTGGGCCCCAAAAAGGTGGTCTCATTGATTCTTTGAATGGTGTCCATACAAGCGGGAACATCCCAGTTGTTGTCGAAGAGGAGAAATAAAGGCCGGTTGTTTGAAAAGGTGGTGAGGGCCAATGCGGTCAACCGAAGACGGTGTTTTTCTTTTTCGAGTTCTTCTGGTTGGTCGAGGTAGCGTTGGAGGCCCTCTCGTTCGGAACGACTCAAGATTTGCCCTTCAAAAAACGTTCTCGATAGATGGTCTTGTAGATCGTCACCTTGGAGTCCATCAGAGCGAAGATGTTTGGCCAGGGCTTTGCTGATGGCCACATAAGGATCGTCTGAATCAGTGGAGCGAATGTGCAGGTACTCGCCCACCCCGACCTCGTGTGCGCGCACTGCCCACCAATGGGCCACCGCCATCTTTCCAATGCCTGGAGCGCCAGCGATGAGTACCCCGCTGGGTTTGGGGTCAGCAATGACATCCATCAAGTAACGCCAGAGTTGATCTTTTTCTTCCTCGTGACCCACGAAGACCACTTCACGAAGGTTCATCAAACTGAGACCCGCCCCCAGCAGCTTGGGTGCGGGGCGATGGTAATGGGGGTCTCGCCAGGCCACGGGCTTTTGCTCTTTGGTTACAGGTAAAATTTCAACCGAACCCTCCACCGTGTAATCCGCAGAAGCGTTTTCGGGATAGGCTTGGGTGATCAAATCGGTGACCGGTGCGGTTTCTTCGCTTGAAGTGGGTGGGGTTAAAAATGGAAACAACCTACCTTCGCCAACTGCTTCGAGTGGTTCATGTTCTGAAGGCAGGGCACGGAAGGCTTCAGCGGCGGTTTGAAAACGGTTTTGTGGCTCTTTTCGCAAGAGTTTCAGGAGCCAGCCCTCTAAGCTTTCGGGCACTGGATAACGCGCCATGAGTTGGGGCGGGTTGATGTGCCGCTGGGCATTGAGAATGTCTTTGGGTTTTTTGCCAAAAGCGGCAAAGGGGGGTTTGCCCGTGAGCACCACCCAAGCCAAGCAGCCTAAGGCGTAGAGATCGGTGGCAGGTTGGAAGATGCGTTTGTTGCTGTGGGTTTGTTCGGGGGCCATGTAATGCGGGGTGCCAAAGGTATGTTTCTCTTCGAACTGGTTCTTAATGTCCATGGCCAAGCCAAAATCGGCCAATTTCACCCCGGGCCGCAAATCGGTTTTGTTGGCCAGGAGAATGTTCGCTGGCTTGAGGTCCCGATGTAGAATGCCTCGGGCATGAATGTAGGCGAGTGCCCGCAACGTCTCTGAGAAAATTTGCCGGGCCTCTGACCAAGTGGTGGCCGGACTTTCGAGCAAGTGTCCACCCGAGCAAAGCTCCATGGCCAACCACGGGCTGTTGGGCGGTAAAAACTTAGGATCGGCATTTTCTGGAACAAAGCCGTAATCCAGAACCATGATAATGTGGGGATGACTCAAACGTGCGATGGTATGAATCTCTTCGAGGAGACGCATTTCAAGACGCGAGTCCACCGCTACTTTGCGGTCTGCGAGAAACTTAATGGCCACAGGGATGTTCTGATCGCGATGGAGGGCTTGCCAAACCTGCCCCATGCCCCCGCTCTGTAAGGGCTTTTGCAGCGTGAAAGGCCCTAATTCGATATTTTGTGTCACAAGCGAGTCCCCATCAACACCTGCTTTTGAGCCACGAAGCTACCTACTCATTTTCTTCGGTGAGCGCCGTGAAGGCCTCAATGCTGGACTGTAGTTTGTAGCAGATCAAGTCTGAGAACCCTTCGGCCTGACTGAGAATGTCGTAAACTTCGTCGGGGTCTGCCTGTAAATGAAACGCGAGCATGTCCAGCGTTACAATGTCGAGCGTGTTTAAATCTCTGGGGTCGAGGGACTTGCCCAGGATTTTGGTGAGCCCTTTGGTGTGCCGCTCGATGTTGGCATTGGAAAAAGCCAATTGTCGATCGAAGCCATCTCCCATGATACGTATGAGGCCGAGCTCAGCCATGCTCTTGACCACTTCATCGATGAGCGGTCGAGAACGACCGGTCACGCGACTCACGCGGGAAACGGTTTCATAAAGTGAAACCGAGATTTCATCGCTGTCGGCAGAGCCCAGGGTCTTGCCCATAATTTGCAGCATGGTGGAAACACTGATGATGAGATTGTTGTCGTTAGAGGATTCGCGCTTTTCTTGGTTGAGATGCCGAACGCGTTCGGAAAGTGATTCGAGCACAGTGCGTAAAAGGGGATCTTGGACTTCGCCCCAACGCGTGATGTAGTCTGCATTCACTTCCACCGCTAAAGTGGAGGAAATGGCAGTGGCCGTGGCGGCCCGTCGCTCCCCTGTGAGGGCAGCCATCTCACCAAAGCAAGAGCCGGCCCCCAAGGTGCCCAGCACCATTTTTCGACCGTTTTGCTCCAGACTGATTTCAACCCGACCGGACTTGATGATGTAAAAGGTGTTTCCTTTTTGGCCTTCGGAGAAGACCACTTCACCTTTATCGAAATGTTGCGAGACGCTTTTTTCCATGAACTGCCGCCTTTGTCGTCCTTATAGCGGTGATTCTCCCCGAAAAACCACCCTAGAATCAAGAAAATGCACTGAATTTAAGGTCATTGGTGCATTAGGAATCTGATTGAACCCCCAGCCAATCCACGGTTTCACGAAATTGAAAGCGCAACAGTTCCGGGAGGTTGGGGTGTCCTTGCAATTGTTGCCACACGGTTGCGGGATCTTTATTTAACATTTCTGAAAGTTCATTGAGGTCGAGGGTGTCAAGCGCTGCCATTCGCTTGTTGATTTTTTCCTCGTCCATCACTTTGGCCAGCCCATTAGCATGTTCTAAAATTTTATCACGGTTGAAGACCAAATCGGCGGTGGGGCCAGTTCCCACAATGCGAAGGAGGTGGAGTTCGGCCATGTGTTTGAGCAAATCGTTAATGCGTCCCCGGTTGCGTCCTGAAATTTTACTCAAACTCAGAACAGCATCGTGCATGATAATACGGGTTTCTGGGCTGGCTTCTTCTTCGACGTCCTTAGGAAGTGAATCAGAGAGCAGAACCAGACCTTGGGCACAGGTGAGGATGGCGTTGTCATATCTGATTTCGTAACCGGCATGTTTGTTGAGCCTTTTGACGCGCTCCACCAGCGACAACACGATGGCACGCATCATGGCATCGCTTTGCTCCACCATACGCTGCAGCACTTGGGCATCTACTTCGATACACAAAGTGGGTTGCATGGCTCGGGCACTGGCGGAGCGTCGGCCGCCTAAGATGGGCGCCATTTCTCCAAAACAAGAACCGGGTCCCATGGTTCCCAAGGTGGTTTTACGCCCGGAACGTTCCAGAAAGATCTCCACCCGTCCGCTTTTGACCACGTAGGCGATTTCAGCCCATTGGCCTTCACTGAAGATCTCTTCACCTTTTTCAAATGTTCTTGTTTTTGCGGCCATGGCTCCCTGCCTTCGTTTATTTTATCCCCATTTTATCGAGGTGTGCAATCTAATTGAGCGATGTTGGCCCTCCCGAGAAAAGGCTTTGAACAGCCACGAAAAGCATTGAAAACACAAGAAGAACGAAGATCAATCCGCCAATAATCAGCCATTTCTTGGGAGTGAAGGAGCGGGAACGGATGGGGGCGGCGGCACGGAGGTGCCCCAATTGAGCCATGCCCAGCTGCAGGACTTTTTCACGGCCGGCCATGGCCATCTCGTCTTCGGGCAGTGACTGCAGGACTGCGCCATAAAGCTTGCCTGCCAGCGCCAAAGCATTTTGCTGATTGGCAATCTGTAAAAATTTTTGATGGGCATCTGTTTCGCGCCATGTATTTTCATACAGCCGAACAAATGCGTTTTTCATGCTTCGCCCTGCGGCGGATTCTGAGGCAATGACTTCGAGGGCCTGTGCCAAACCGACCGGAAGATTTTTGGACGGTGAAGTTTGTTCTGGTTGAGTTTGTGGCATTGTCGAAGACGGGACAGCGCTGGTCAAAGGCGCTTCTTGGATTGGGGGTGATGCGGGTTGTGGCAAGTGTGAGGGGGTGCAGGGCAGCGAGATGACGGTTTCGCATTGGGGACAGTCCCATCTCACTTGGGTGCCAGTGGTTTGGCCATCGGCAATTTTGACCAATTGAAGGCAATGCGGGCACTGGACGGTTAAGAACTTCAGATTGACCTCCAAACCTTGTTTTATCTTATTCGAAGCGAAATAACCAAATTGGTGTTTCACATGAAAAATTCAGATGCTGCATTTCAAGAGTACCGGGCGGTTTTGGCCAAAGTGGAGGCTTTCACGACACCGCTGTGGCGAAAATTTGAAAGCGAAATCAACTGTGAGCCCGGATGTGCGCAGTGCTGCACAGCAGGGTTAACACTCCTGCCCGTAGAGGCGGCATTTATTCAGGCGTCTTTGCAGGATGGTAAGGCCCAAGTTGGCTCGGTAGAGCGGCTTTCTGAGTCACATTGCTCTTGTTTGAATGCCCAAGGCCTGTGTGACGTTTATGCGCACCGGCCTTTGGTGTGTCGAACCCACGGCTTGCCGATGAAAATGACCGATAGTGAGACATCGCGCAGGCCAGGTGCGCTGAGGGTCTTGGGCGAAGACACGGTCACATGTTCGTTGAATTTTGATTCAGGGAAAATACCGCAAGCGGCCGATGTATTGGACGTGGCCAAGGTTTATCAGTTACTTTGGGTGGTGAATGCCCGCTTTTGTGCAGATCAGGGTATCGCCAACCCAAATGAGCGTGTGCCCATGGCCGAGATCGCTACCGGCACACCTGCGGGCCCCCCTGGCGAAGGCGGTTGATCATCCGCGATGGTCACGCTATCGGTGGCCTTTCATTGCGGAGGGTCCTGTGAAGTACTTTGGCTTGTTCTCTTTACTCTTTTTGATTTCTGCCTGTCCCCGGCCTCTGGGAGATGGCGCCACTGGAAAAGTAAAAGTATTTCAGTTCGATGCCGAGCCTCAAAAAGACAGCTCTGTGTTGGCTCGGGTGGGGAATACGCGCATTACGGTTTCCCAGATTCAAAAACTCATCAACAAACAAAGTCCTTACGTTCGTGCGCAGTACGAAAAAGATCCAGCAGCTTTAGATAAATTCATCACCGGACAAATCCGCTATGCCCTTTTGGCGGAAAAAGGCATTGCATTGGGTTATGACAAAGACACAGAGGTCATGGATGCCGCTAAAAAACTAATCGTACAAAAACTCACCCGCGATGTCTTCGATAACCAAGTGAAATTGGCCGATGTAACGGTGCCCGAGATTGAAAAGTTTTATCAGGAGAATGTGAAAGATTATAAAAAGCCAGCCATGTCGAGATTGGCACATATTTTCTTCGAATTCGGTGACGATAAAAAAGCCAGCTTGGCGCGCGCCCGCGAGGTTTTGCCTCAAGCCAACGCCCCACAAAAATCGGCGTCTCGCTCCCATTTTCGCGAACTGGTTCGCAAGCATTCACAAGACAAAGACACGCAAAGCACCGGTGGTGATTTGCGCTATCGTTCCCGGGACGAACTTGTGAGCCTCTACGGGGAAAAAGCAGCCAAGGCGGCGTGGGACATTGCGGAGGTGAACGGGGTTTCCGACGTGGTCGAGAGCCGCACGGGTTATCATATTTTTAAAAAGTTGGGCGTTCGAGAGCCCACCAATCGTGAACTTAGCGAGGTTCGTGCCCAAGTGAAAAACCGGGTCTACCGACAAAAACGCAAAGTGGCATTTGAGGCTTACATCGAAGCCATTAAAAAAGACATTGGCGTGACCCTCAACCAAGAGCGCAAGAAAGAGCTGCGTTTTGATGTGGGATCGGCTGCGAAAGATCCTCACGGCCACTTGCCCGGGCGTCACCCACCCGTGGGCGGAGCACACCAATAAATGAAGCGCTTGGTGCTGCTCTTAACGTTGACGATCCCTTTGGCGTGTCCTCAGGATCCTGTTCAAAAAAAGGCCCGTTCCTGGATTTTGAAAGTGGATGGAGAAACAGTGCCAGAAGCATCCTTGGTGCTGTATTGGGCGCAGCGCGAGGTTTTTGAGCTCAAGGATGTGGACGCCCAGCTCAAGGTGGCCACAGGGCTAGCAAAAAATTTCGGCGAAGAAACGGCTTTGGTTCAAGAAGCTTTGGCATCGGGCTTAACCATCTCCATTGAAGAAGTGAACCGAGCGGCCCGAAAGAGTGCGGCAGAGTTCAAGCGCCTCAACTTTGTTCAGCTTTTGAACCAAGAAAAATGGACCTTGCCAGCATTTCGCAAGCAACTGGAGAAACGGTTACTCATCAAGCATTACCTGCAAGCGCAAAAAGAGAAGTTGCCCCCTGTGTCCGAAAAACAAATGCGGACCTATTACCAGGACAAAATGGTACCCCAAATGAACAAGGAAGAGATACGTGCCCTGCATTTATTGTTGGATACCCAAGAAGAGGCCGACTATGTTCGACAGCAACTGGTGGGAAGAAGCGCTCTGCCTTTTGAGGTGGCGGCCAGGCGTTTCAGCAAGTCTCCAGAGGCTGATAAAGGCGGCGTTTTGGAATGGTTTTCTAAAGGCACCATGCCCGAAGTGTTTGATGTGTGCTTCGGGCTGAAGAAAAACGAAGTCTCAAAAGTTATTGGTTCAGAATATGGTTACCATCTTTTTAAGCTGCTCGAGCGTCGGCAAGGTGAGCCATCCTCTTTTGAGGAGAAAAAAGAGCTGATCGGTAATATTTTGCGACAAGCCCAAGAAGAAGACTTGGTGGCCGCCCAGAAGGCCCGCCTACACGAGCGGCAGGTGGTCCAAATTAATGCGGAAAACCTTAAAAAACGGTTGTTGGAATTAAATGCTCAGGTGGTATTTGTGCCTGATGAAAATACTGACCCCAGCGTGGAAGAGAATCATGTTCATTAACCCCTCAAGGTGTTTTGCAGTTGTCGCAGCAGTTGCTTTGTGGGCGCCCGTTCCTACCGCCAGTGCTGGTGAGATTATTGAAGGCATTGTGGCCCATGTTGGCAATGAGGTGGTGTTGCTCTCCGATGTGAAAAAGCGCGTGGCGCGCATGGAGCAGTCACCGAATGCTTCGCAAATGTCCCTCGAGGAAAAAGAGGCCTTGGCTTTGTCATCATTGATCGACGATCGTTTGGTGGCGCAAGAGGTGAAGCGGCTCAAGATCGATGTCTCCGAGGCAGAAGTCGACGGCGTGGTGAAGCGTATGGGGGCCCAAAACCAAATGAATCCTGCACAGTTTCAACAGGCCTTGGAAATGCAAGGTATTACCATGAAGCAATATCGGCAGCAGATTAAAGATCAGCTGATCAAAATGCGATTGGTGCAAAGCAAGGTGAAAAATGAAGTTCAAATTCCAGACGAAGACGTGCGGGCGCTGTATCGTGAGCGAACGCGCATGACTGAAGGCGTCTATAAGCTGAGAGCCAGTCACATTCTTTTCAAACTCGAACCGGGGGCTTCTGCCGAAGAAGAAAATCGAGCCAATGATAAAGTGCAAAAAGTGTTGGCCGAGCTGGCTGCTGGCGCCGCTTTTGATGCCATGGCCAAACAATACAGCGAAGGGCCCTCTGCACCTCAGGGGGGCGATTTGGGCTTTTTTGGGCCTGGACAAATGGTACCCGCCTTTGAGAAGGCTGCGTATGCGGCAGAGGTCAAAACGGTGACGGGTCCGGTGCGCACACCGTTTGGCATGCATTTGATTTGGGTGGCCGATAAGCTGCCCATGGAAAAAGAGTCTTACGAGAAAGTGGCCCCCGTCTTGCGGCAAGAGCTCACGAACCGCGAAATGGAAAGACTTTTCCGAAGTTATATCAACAACTTAAGAGAAAAATCCTGGATCAGCCGTCGCGATGCAGTCGTGAAATAAATCCACCACAGCTGTCGTTTAACCTGCAAGTTCATAGGGTCCGGGTGGCCGAAAAATGGACAGGGGTAGGATATAAACATACCGTAAGGGCGCATTAGAGCGCCTTAGGGCAGGAGGATTGTATGAAGGGGTTTTGGATCGGCTTATCTTTAGGCTTAACCTTTGTTGCTGGTGCATTTTTGTCGCAAAGCATTTTGCCACAAGCGCATGCTCAAAAGCGCATGGTGCAGCAACGCCTCACCCAATGGGAATATGCCTGTTTCAAAAACGACTATCAAGGTTGGCGACCGGAACCAGTGCTCAGTTCTCATCTCAATAAACACGCCAAGCAAGGATGGCTGTTTTCACATCACGAAGGTGCGCCGCAGGAATATGTTTGCTTTAAGCGCCCAAGAACCTTGAGCCAAGCAAGGCCTCAGCCGCCTTCGCCAGGGACCAACATGAACCCTGGATCGGGATTGGGCATGCCGGGGGCTGCGCCCGCACCAGGTTCAACTTTTCCGTAACAGTTTCGGAAAAAAGCGACCCTTGTCTTTGAAGGCTTGTCGGTACCCGTTCACCTGGAAGAGCATGGCTTCTTCCTGGGGGATTCGAGCGGCCAATACCGCGGCATTCCATAACGTGAACATAAGAGCGCTAATGTAACAGCCGCCCAGCATGGGCAGCGCCACGATTTCTAAAATGACCACCAAATAGTTGGGGTGACGTATAAATGCGTAAGGGCCGTGCGTTACAATGGTCGCGGGCTTAACAATACGGACATGCCACGAGCCCGACAGCGTTTTGAGGGTCCAAAAGCGAAGACCAAAAGCGAAGACCAAGACGAGGACACACAAAACCAACAGCCATTGGGGCGGGGCCGCCGCCAGGAGTATTTTTTCTGCGGCAATTCCCACAAAGAAGGAGGTGTGCAGCGCCACCATGGCGATGAAGTTACGTTCTCTTTGAGGCTTTTCACCTCGAGATGCCGCTTTCTTGCCCAGGGCTTTTGCGTAAATAAGTTCTGCCACGCGCGCCAAGGCCACTAAGGCCATGAGAATCAAAAACCAAGGTGATTCCCCAAGCATCATCATGATTTTTCGTGCCAGGTTCCGACGCTCATTTCGGCGGAAAAGCCTGGTCCAAAAGCGGCCAACAAGCCGCGGCTGTTGGCTTCGGGGCGAAAGCGTTCGAAGAGGTTTTTAAGCACCACCAAAACACTGGCGCTGCTCAGATTGCCTACTTCGGACAGACAGGCGCGGCTTGCGGCCACATCGTCTTCTTCTAGTTCGAAGGTGTTTTTAATTTCATCGATGACGCGACGTCCGCCGGGGTGGATACAATAGAAGCCCAAGTCATTGGTGTCCATGTTGCATTGGTTGACGAAATTTTTCAGCACGGGGGCGATCTGCTTGTCCACTGCTCCGGGGATCCCGCGATCGAGGATGATATGAAAACCGGTGTCTTTCAGGTCAAACCCCATGTAATTCCAGGAGTCATCGAAGAGGTGGGACGCGTTTTTTTCCAATCGCATGCCGCTTTCTTCTTCGTCACCTCGCACCACACAGGCCGCCACGCCATCGCCAAAAATAAGGCCACTCACCAGGGCTTGCATGGAAAGATCTTGGGGTTGAAAGGTCAGAGAGCAGAGCTCGGCGGCGACGATGAGCACGTGTTTGCCTGGATGAACCTCGCAGAATTCCCGAGCGCGCGATAACGCCACCGCGCCGGCGGCGCATCCCAGTTCGGTAATGGGCAATCGTTTCGTGTCGCGCCTAAAACCCATTTTAGGAATCAGATATGCATCCAAAGAAGGAATCATGAAACCGGTGCATGACGTGGTGATGATGTAGTCGATGTCTTCGGGTCTCAAGTTGGCATTGTCCAGTGCTTGCTGGGCCGCTTTTTCACCGAGTCGTTTCACCGTTTTAATGAAGAGATCATTGCGATGCTTAATCCCATCAGGCTTCAGGGTTTCTTCGATGGGTTGGACCAAGAAACGCTGCTTGACGCCAGCATTCTTAATCATGCGCAAAATGGTTTGGAGCCGGGGAAAGGTTTCCCCTAAAAAGAGCTTTGCCGTTTGTTCTAATGAGTCTTCATCAAAACGGTATTCGGGGACTTCCAGGGCGGGGAGACACGCAATTGCCATGACACATTCCTATGCATAAAGATTTAGGGAGACGTTAGGGATGTGGTGGTTTTTGGCAAGGACGTCCGTGTTGGAATCAAAAGCTCTATAAATTTTAGTGTGTTAAGGGACAGCAGGGCCCCGCGTCCCTGGTTCATATCCAGCAGGCTTGTGAACAAAGAGGGTTTTCGTTGCAAGCGCACAAGTGCATTGGCTAATTTCTTCTTGTCCTGGATTAACCAGAGCAGCCCGTGGGTGAGGGCCGCATAATTCTGAAAATGCTTTTTCCACGCACGAGCGTAAACTTGTCCGCTTTTATTTAAGGGGTGCCCCAGTGCGTAGTGGTGATGGACAGAGTCAGCAATCAATTCTGCGCCGTGCAGGGCCAAACTCATGCCCTCGCCGGTAATTGCGTCCACAAAACCGGCGGCATCCCCCACGAGAAAGGCCCCGTCTTCGTAAACTTTTTTTGCCCGTCGGTGAAGTGGCCCGCAGGCCTGTGCGGATTCTAAAGCTTGCGCATTTTGAAGCTTCTGCTGAAGGCTGGGGTGGGACTGGGAGAGAATGGAACGCCATCGTTCGTCGAGGTCTTTCGGCCCATTTTTCATACAGCGTTCTTCCAGTAGAAATGCAACTCCGATGGTTTGTGGCCCTACGGGTGTCACGTAAGACTCAAAACCGTCACAAGCGGAGACCTCAACGGCAGAAGGCATTTGGCGGCTGTGGGCGAGTTGATAGTGGCGCCTCAATGCGTAGCGTTTTCGTTTGGGTAAAGGTTGATCCAGGCGAAGGATCCGCCGGCAGCTGCTGTTGAGACCATCCGCGGCAACCAATATGGGGGCGGTAAAAGTGGTACCGCATTTTGCGGTGGCCACGAAGGTGCCATCTCGACGTTCTATTTTTTGGATTTGGGCGCGCTGCCTCTCAATATGGGGGCTGTTGACGGTCTCTTGGTAGAGTAAATGATCGATGGCATTGCGGCGCAGCCCCAGTCCCGATTCTTGGTGAAAGAGGCCTTGGGCTTCATGTGGGCCAAAACGGTAATGGATCCCCTCAAAAGGATGCGACTCAATTTGGGACAGCGCGGCATGCCCCAAGAGATTCTGCAAACGCTCAACCCCTTGCGGAAGCAACCCCTCACCACAGATTTTGTCTCTGGGGAAGTCATATTTATCAAGCACTTGCGATTTGATACCGCGTTTGGCCAAATTGAGCGCGGTGGCGGAACCGGCCATGCCGCCTCCAACGATTAACACCGATCGGTCTGTTGCCCCATAGCCCATTGCGCGCCTTTTCCTTAGAACGAAAAACCAGGGTTTTGGTTCCGCAGATGTGTTATACATCCGCCAGGTTTTCTTTCAACAGCCAGGGAGCTTTTCATGGGTCGTCTTTTTTCCAATGCATGTCTTTTATTTATGATTACGGCGCTTTGCGCTTGTGGTGCTTTACTGAAGCCTCGTTCGTCCATTGAAGGCGAAGATCGCGGCGGTCGAAGCAGTCAGTCTAATGATATGGATGGTGGCATGGCCATGGATGCTGATGGGGGAAGCATGGATGGGTCGTCCGATGGCAACTCCGACGGTAATGCCGATGGTAACGCCGACGGTAACGCCGA
>MDTD01024401.1_pt1 | contig 36586 bp, 38 predicted proteins | sample 811221 | NCBI WGS metagenome assembly MDTD01 (sample SAMN05326646, study PRJNA326480) | marine metagenome | isolation source: seawater | place: Pacific Ocean: South West | collected 2011
TCGAACTCGAACGTTAAGGGCTCCAGCGCCGATGGTACTTTGTCTTAAGGCATGGGAGAGTAGGACATTGCCAGGTCTACTAAACGTGAAATTATATCACTTCTAGTTATGATGAAAAAAATCAAAATATGACAAACAAACCATTGCAGACTATCTCGTTTGTACTCTACTTAATTATAGTATCGATACTGTTACTTGAGATCATTTTTTGGATATTGCCTACTGCTGAGCTGTTTGAAAAAGAAAATGTTAATAACAACCAGCCAGTTCTAAAATATAAACCAAATCAGAGTATAAATTTTAGTTTAGGCGCCGATTTTTATCAAGTCGCCAAAAAAAATACAAATAATCATGGTTTTGTAAATTCTGATCATTATGAAAAAAACAGTAAACCTTACTTAGCTGTAATTGGAGACTCCTTTGTTGAGGCGATGCAGATTGATTTCGATGACTCAATTAGTGGGGTTTTAAAAAAGAATACTGGTAAGACTGTATATTCATTTGCAGTGAGTGGTGCTTCTTTAAGTCAATATATAGCTTATGCGAAATATGTAGAAAAAACATATGATCCTCAAAATTATATTTTTGTAATAATTGAAAATGACTTTGATCAGTCTATTTGCTCAATTAAAGAATCTCTTCCAACTAATTATTATGAAGGACAATTTTGCTATGATAAAAATTGGAATCTCAAGCTTAACGAATTTAATGGTTACTCCCTGATAAATTCTATTGCGAGGAAGTCTAATTTTATAAGATATGCAGTATTAAATGTTGGTATAAATCCGAGAACAATTTTTACTAACAGAAAGGATATACATGGAATTGAGAATGATAATACTAAGTCAATAATTCATCTTGAAAATTTATCTTACAAAGTCATAGATTTATTTTTGAAAGATATTTTCTTTATTACAAAAGGTAAACCTGTTTATCTAATTTTAGATGCAGATAGAAATCAAATTTATAGAAATACCAATAAAAACTCTTACTTTAATAAAATGAGAAATTATATTAAAAATTTAAATACATACGAGAATTTCAAAACAATAGATCTTAAGATGGCGTTTGAAAAAAATTTCAGGGATACTAGAACTAAACCTGAGTTCATAACCGACTCACACTGGAATGAACTAGGTCATATGATTGCATCTCAAGCTTTTTTAAAAGAACACTTAAAAAGTAAATAAGTTTGACAAATATTTAGACATTATTTGATTTGCCTCACAGTTTGGGTGGTCATCAACATATGACCACGAGAGATTAGTTTTACTTGAATGTTCTATGAAAAACTCCCAGGGATCATTAATGTTGATTCCTTGTTCACCAGCATAAGAAATAAAATTCTTCCATGCTTGCAATCTGGTATTATTGTTATTTACACTTAAATAAACTACATCTGGAAAGTAAACAAAATTAGTTGATATATTTTTTTCAAGGCTAGTTTTTTTTATGAATTTTAATAAATCAATAAATAGTTTATTCTCAACTGAGTCATAATTTTGATATAGATCTTTCCATTTACTCCTTGAATAGATATTTGAAATATAAGGAATATTAACTAAAGCCTCTTTTATTAATTGATAAGAATAAAATCTCGTTTCTAAAAAATTATCAACCACTTTTAACTTAGTATCATTTGAAGAGTCGATACTGGTTTGAATTATTTTTTCGCAGAATGGTACATCTCTAAATCCAACATTATTTATTTCAGAAATACTCTCACATGATTTCTTATCAAAAAAAATGTCGTTATAGTAAAGTACTACAATTATATTTTGTACGCGATCTGAAATTTTCGATAATACTGCTGCATATTCTGCAATACCTGTGCCGCCTATTGCAAAATTGTAGAAAGATTTACTTTCTGTACTGTATTTTTTTTTTATAAGATTAACAAAGTCTTTTTTTTCATGAGCGCAAACTTTATTTACAGTAAAACTATCTCCAAGAAAAACTGTTTTTTCGGGTGACTCATCTTTAAAAAAATCGGCTGGACTATCATTAACCAGGTATTTATTCTCAGCAATTAAGAGGCTAAATTGCTCATAATCAGGATGATAATCGTCAATGTGCAAGAATAATTCAAATAAAATTAATGATATAAAAACTGATAAAAAAATTAATGATAAATTCTTCAATAAATTCATTTCTTAGTTGATTTACTTTGTAAGGGCTGAATTACCTTGTTGCCTAAGACTTTTAAGTTTTAATTTTCTTTTAATCCCATTATCAATTCTTACTAACGTTTTTAAATATCCTGGCAATGTATTGTTTGATAAGAAGAACTGCTTCATTGGATACCCAGCAATTCTTCCAACTTCAGAATTTGATAAAATTTTCTCAACACCATGTATAAGATTTCCATTATAAAATATGACTGAACATGGTTTCATATAGTCATCCACATGAATTTTTTCATCATTTATTATTAAATATAAACCACCTTCTTCAAAATGAGTTTTTTTAATTGTGACATTGAACATACAACTTAAAAGTAATTTATCGTGCTGTGTATCTTTATGCGCAAACATTTTACCACTGCCTGCTGGATAACAATTTATTTGATTAAAAGAAACTTGCGAGTGTGGTTCATAAAGTGATCCATGATGCTTGTCTAATCCAAGAGCTAAATTACGCACTTTATTCATTTCGCATATTAATTTACGAGTTGGATCATGTAGTGACACATTCCATGGATATTCAGTTGTACGATACATAACTAATTCACTATCATTTCTGAATGAACTATAATTTGGATCACCAAAACTTCTGGAACTACCGTAAATATCTTTACTTTTAAATTCGCTTTTATTGTTCTTACTAAAAAAATTTATCCAAAAATTTGAGATGTTATCAAAAAGAGATGTATCAAACGCGTTATCAAATATTACGTAACCTTTTTTTCGAACATGGTCAAGAATCTCACTGGGACTATTTATATTTTTTAACATTTTACTGTTGTTCATATATAATTTGCAAATATGAAAATAGCAATAATCTTTTTTAAATTAAAAATCCTTCCTTAAAATAATTAAAAAAATAATCTTCTTAAAATATTATACTGTATAAATTTTTGAGATAGTGAAATTGATATTATTAAATTGATAATAATTCTAAATAGGAAGAATTTATTGTATTCAAACTCTCCAACATAAAACCTCTCTTTTGCACCAGACCCCAATTTAAAAGCATTAACGCCACCTGCATTTGAATTTAAAGCACCAAGGTTAAATTCTCTAACTGATTTTGATATAAGTAATTCCATAATGACTTCGAGACATCCAAAGCCAGCATATTTTTTTCTTCCTAAGATGCTTGTTGCAGCAGCAATATCCCAAGCCTTATCTTTTATTATCATAATTGCTCTGTAACCAAGAGGGGTTCCATCTTGATCGTATGCAATAACATAATGCATCTGATTTCCAATTGCTGACTTAAAGTTTTCGAAATCATTAAATTCCATCATTTTGATCTTTTTCTTATTAAACATACTTATACTTATTTCAGCCAATTCATTTGAGTTTGGTGAGGATGTACATTTATAAATTAATTTTTTCTTACGGCAATTTTTAATACTTGACTTAAAATCTTTTGATGAATTTTTGAAATAGTCATCTTTGGAATTTATTTCTGTTAGATCAAAATAAGCGCACTTAGCTTCATTTAATCGGTAAGTAGGTCTTAACCATATTTTTGAGTTACTAAAAAAATCTAAATTTTTTTCACTAAAACTTCCATCATCAATTCTTATATAATATAACTTCGAGTTAGTTTTTTTTATTAAGAATTTAATAAAATCTTCATCTAAATTTTCAGTGGAACCAATTGCACCACCTGGGATAAAAAAAAAAGTCATAAACAAAACTTTTTTATACAGCACTTGTATCTTTGTTTTTTTACTGTTTGAGTCGAATTGTGCTCTAAATATTTTCCAACCTTTGTTAGCTTTTAGTTTACTCCATGACGAGGACTGTCGATAGTGACTATTATTTAAATCTACTTCTTTGTCCCATTCAAAGTCAGAACCAGTATAGATTTGCCAATTAGCCTGCATAGTTTAGGGTATTTAATTAATAAATTTATATTTGCTGAACTTTATCAAGAATTTCTTTTCTTGGGTAGTTTATTAATACTGCGCGGTTCTTGCCCTTGAAAACAAATAAACTTCCACATGCTGCACCGATCTGATTATACTTATTAAATAGAAGAGAAATTTCATCAATTGTTCCAAATCCTCCCATAACAACTAAAGGTATTTTTAATTGACTATAAACTTTTTCTATTAAATTGTAATCTGGTCCAATCATTGTTCCATCTCTATCAATATCATTAATTGTTAACTCGCCAATACTGTCTTTAATTATTTCAATGAAATCAAAAAGATTTTTTTGAGTGTTAACCTTACCATTAGAAGTAAAGATAATATAATCGTTGTTGATTTTTTTATAATCTAATGTGACAGACACACTTTGCATGCCAATTTTATTAGAAAGCTGGTTTATAAAATCAATATTATTTATTGCAGACGTACTTATTGATATTTTTTCAATGCCAGATTCTAATAATATTTTTGCTTGATCGATGGTTTTTATGCCGCCTCCATAACATATTGGCATTCTTGAAATATTAGATATTCTTTCAATTAATTTATACCTTGGAGGAGTATTATTAATTGTTGCTCCTATATCTTTTATAATTAGTTCCTCTGCCTTATTTTCGTTAAAAATTTTAACAGTATTTAATACATCTCCTAGGTAGGTATATTCTTTCAAGTTAAATTTTATTGTCTTAATTAATTTTCCCTCAAATATGTTAAGACAAGGAATAATTCTCTTAAGAGTCATAGATACGCAAATTTCTCTAAAAGCATCTTTCCTGAATCATGACTTTTTTCTGGATGAAATTGTATTCCATAAATATTATTATTATTAATTATACTAGCAAATGGCTTAAAATAGTTTGTAAGCCCTATTTGAAATTTTTTTTCTTTGGGTTCAAAGTAGTATGAATGAAGAAAATAAAATTCAAACAAATCTTGATCGTTGTCTAATAGTCTGTTTTCACCATTTTTCTTAACTGTATTCCAGCCAACATGTGGGAGTACTTTTGCTTCTTTAAATTTTTTTACTTTTCCGGGTATTAAATTCAAACCTTCCTTCTTACCTTCCTCACTTTCAGATGCTAATATCTGCATTCCAACACAAATTCCTAAAAGTTTGTTGCTTTCTAATGATGTAAATTTTTTTATTGGTTCTACAAAACTCTTACTTTCTAGTAACTCCATCGCGTAATCAAATGAACCAACCCCAGGTAATATTAATTTATCAATATCTCTATCAATGTTATCAGGTGAGTTAATCATTCTTGTTTCGATATTTATATCCTCCAACATATTTTTAATAGCATTTATATTGCCTAGTCCATATGAAAGAATTCCAAGCATTTAGAAAATTCTTTTCTCAATATTAAAAATATTCAAAATTTGTGTAAAAAAATGAATAAGGTAATAATTTGATTTATAATCTCTAAAACTTTTCTTTTCCATTTTAAAAAATTCATCTAACTCGTTTATGGAAATATCTAGCTTATCACAAATATATTTGATTTCCTTTTTTAAAGATTTTTCATCAATTGGTTCCTCTTTTATGAGCTCTAATGCTTGTTGCCTTGTCATTTGGTTAGACAAAATCATTCCTGAATATATAAGCTTTCTTCTATCATGACCAAATCTTCTTATTGACCAATAATTTTCATAAAATGCAGTGAAACGCGACTCATGATGTTTTTTTGGATAAGCTTGCCATTCAAATTTTTCTTTTAGTAGTTTTTGCACTTCTGATTTCTTATATTCAATATAATTTAATGGATATATAATTTTTACTTTCTTCAGAAGTCTTAGGTATATTCTAGATTTGAAAATATCATAAAAAGGAAAACTTTTTAGAGGCACTGTTCCAAACTTTTTATGTATATCTTTGATTTGCCTAGTATCTGAGGCATGATAAGCCCATTCTATAGGAGCTCTAATAAATTCGGTGGCGAAATTAGCTCCAGTAAGTACATATTTAATATTTTCCTTTTCAACAAAATTATAGATTGATCCAAAGTAAGCATGGTCTTGTATGGTGTCGAGACTGGGAACTCCAGCTTTGAAATATGACAATTGCAGGTCTTTAATTTCTTCCCAATCTATTACATGGGTTACTAAGTCAAGGTCAAGTTTATCAACAATCCTATCTATATTATTAGAAGATATATGCGAGTTCCAGCCAGCATCTACATGAAATAGTAAGGGCTTTAACTTTAAAACTTCTACTGCATAATAAGTTAAATAACTACTATCCATCCCACCACTTATTGCGATTAAGCAATCATGAGATTTATTCTTATTTAGTGCATGCAATTTTATAGATTTTACTGTTTTATTTAAATAGCTAAGATACTCCTTACTTAAGTATTGAGACTTAATTTTTTTTTTGTAAGTTTTGCAATAATTGCATATACCTTTTTTATCAAAAAAAATATCAGGAGAAGTCGTATCCATTATACAAGTTTTGCATATATTGTACTTCATTATTTTATTTAAATACTCTCCTTCCATAACTCTTATTGAGAATAAAATTAAGCATTGAACTAATTAGAGCAACAAAAATTAGGGCAGAGGTGTTTACAACTCTGAAACATACACCGTAAAAAATAATATCTTCAACAGATGGCATTATAAAATTTGCAGAAAAAGTAAGTAGTAATTCAAATAACCCAAAATAATTTACTAATAAAAGAACTGATGCTACTGACGAACTAATATAAGTATATGATGTATTTAAAAAAGTTATATTCTCTGCACCAAATATTTTTAGTGAATAATAAAATCCAACACATTCCAAAAAAGCTAAAACTACAAAAAATAAAAAAATAGTTATTAAAAAAATTAATTTTCTTTTAAGGATATTCTTTATTCTAGACAATTCATTATATATTTTATTAAAGTAATAAATTTTTAATAATTTTGTATAAAATAATTTTCGATTGTAAAACATAAATATTAAAATTAAACTCAAAATCAGTAAGACTACTGAAATTTTGGTAATATTTGTTTCAGTTATAAATAAGAAGCCAAAACAAAACCCTAAAAAAATATATGCAACGAAAGAGTTTAAAGACCAAATAGTTTGGCTTATTGAAAATTCAGCGACAGTTACACTTGAAGATTTTTTTAATTTATAAAATTTATATACAAATCCAATACCGGGTAAAAGTTGGTTTATAATTCCTCCCATCAAAAAAATATCTGTAACGTTTAAAAAGCTATTTTTTTTTGACGAAATTAAATTAATAATCATATAAAATAATGACGGTATTATTAATTTTGTAATGCAAAGAAATAAAAAAAGCCATATCGTGTTTATAGAGAATATTAAGGATATTTTCTTTTCATCTAAATTATCGATAACAAAAAATTGAATGATAAAAAAAACTGCTAAAATCTGAATGAAAACAGTGAGTATAATTTGATTTTTTTTCATTATTTTTTTTTATTATTATGAAAGATAAAGAAAAAGGTTTATTTAGAAATATTTTAAACTTTAATTAATATTTTTTTATAAAGAAAAATGTATTTTTATTTATCAAGATTTACCTATTTTGTTCTTAACAACCAGCTATTACTAATATTTCTAATTCTTTTAACTTCATTAATACTTTATAGCATTAAAAAAAAATCTTTTTCTAAAAAACTTTTATATTTTGCTATAATATATTTTTTAATAATTGCTGTTTTACCAACTGGCAAAATACTGCTGTTTTTTTTAGAAAAGAATATTTCCCATCAGAATTATTCATTTGATTATTTAGATGGAATTTTAATTTTATCAGGAAATGAGGATGTTAACAAATCAGTACACTATGACCAATTATATACAGGTGGTTCTACTTTTAGATTAATAGAAGGAATTAAATTAAAAAAGAAATTTCCTTCAGCTAAATTAGTATTTTCTGGAGGTTCGGGAAATTTATTTTCAAGCCATTTGTCAACTGATGTTGCAGAAAAATTTATTCAAATATATTTAGATAATGATAATAAAAATGTGATTTTTGAAAGAAACTCTTCTAACACATATGAAAATATACTATTTACAAGAGAAATCATAATGCCAAATAGAAAAGAGAAATGGGCATTAGTTACCTCAGCATTCCATGTAATAAGAGCACAAGGTGTAGCTAATAAATTAGGATGGTCATTAATACCATATCCAGTTGACTTCAGGACATCTTCTAATTTGTTAGGGCATTTCTTTAATTTGGATTTAATAGAAAACATATCCTATTATCAAGTCGGAACTCGAGAAATATTTGGACTGTTGGTATATAAATTGTTAAATAGAATTTAATTCCATATATAATGATCCAGCCTATAAAAAGAAAACCTAAGATGATAAATTTATGACTAATCATCTAATTTTTTTTTGATTAAATTTGTAAATTCTATATCTTTATTTAAATGAAAATATCTATTGTAGGTGCTGGATATGTAGGATTAAGTTTAGCTGCATTGATTTCTCAAAAGCATGAAGTTACCTTGTTAGATATCAATAAGAGAAAAGTAGAACAAATAAATAATAGAATTTCGCCCATAAAGGATAATGAAATAAAAATAATTTTTGCTAAAAAAACACTGAGGCTTTTTGCTACTCTTTCAAAAAAAAAGCATTCTCAGAGTCTGAAATAATTATCATTGCCACGCCTACTAATTACGATGCAAATAAAGGATCTTTTGATACAAAATCTGTTTATAATGCAATAGAATCAATAAATAAATACAATAAGTCTTCACTAGTAGTTATTAGATCAACTGTTCCTTTCGGATTTACGGACAAAATGAGGAAAAAATATAATAGTAATAATATTATTTTCTCTCCTGAGTTCCTTAGAGAAAGTAGAGCTATCTATGACAATCTCTTTCCATCTAGAATAATTATTGGAGGTAAATCAAATAAAGCAAAAAAATTTGCTAAAATACTACTTGAATGCAGTAAAAAAAATAAAAATAGAAACAAACTTCTTTTTGTAAGCTCAAGTGAAGCTGAGGCAATAAAATTATTTTCAAATACCTATTTAGCTATGCGAGTAGCCTTTTTTAATGAACTTGATAGTTTTTCTGAAAAAAAAAATATCTCAACTTTAAATGTTATTAATGGTGTCTGTGAAGACGATAGGATAGGGCATCATTATAATAACCCATCATTTGGCTATGGAGGATACTGTCTTCCAAAGGACACCAAGCAGCTCTTAAAAAATTTTAGCGATATCCCCAATAACATAATTAAAGCAGTAGTTGAGTCAAACCAGACAAGAAAAAAATTTATTGTAAGATCTATTTTATCAAAAAAGCCAAAAACAGTTGGTATTTATAGACTTATTATGAAAAAAGACTCAGATAATTTTAGAGAGAGCGCCGTAATTGATATTATAGAAATGTTAGTAAGAAAAAAAATTAAAGTTTTGTTGTATGAACCTTTATACAAATCAGAACAAACAATTAAGGGTGTTGAGCTAATTACAAGTTTTTCTGAATTAATATTTAAGAGTGATTTAATATTAGCAAATAGAAAAAATAAACAGCTAAGAAAGTATAGTTCTAAGATATATTCCAGAGACTTATTCGAAATTAACTAATTGCCTAATATTAAAGATAATTATTACATTCAAATATGATAAGAAATTTACAATTTTTGTTCCTTATAAAAAGAGTTTTACTTTATTTCTTAGTCATTACTATTTTCTTACACTTCTTAAAAACTAGTTTTGTACAATATTATTACGTGTTATTTTTTGTAGTAATCCTATCTTGTTTATTAATTGCCTATGAAATTTTTTTTATAAAAAAAAAATTTATCTTTAGAGGAAACCCTATAATTCTCTATTTTTTACTATCATTTATTTTCGTGATTCTAATTTCATTTGCTTATAAAGAAAGATGGGAGCAAAGTAGTTTTGATCTTCTTCGATCCTATGGAAGACTGCTTATTGCGCCAGTAATGAGTATCTTGCTCTACTTTCTTGTGCAAAATAAAAATGATTTAAAAAATATTTTATATTTATATGTATTGTTATTTTTACTCGCAGTTTTTTCAATAGTTTTACAAAACTTAATTGGTCACTTATTGATTTTTGGTGAGGATATTTATGGTCTTGCCGAAGATAATTTACCAAGATATGGAATTATTGGTTATTCATCAATAATTGGTTCGGTAAATTCTTATGGAGTAAGTTATTATACGGCAGTATTGATTATTTCTTTAATGTCCAATATCAGACCTTTTATAAAAGCTATTCTAATATCAACGATTTTTATTGGAGCAATTCTTACTACATCCAAAGCATCATTTTTAAATATTTTAATCGTTCTATCATTAATGTCTATTTTTTATAAGAGGGATAACATTAAATTAGTTATAATTTATATCTTAGCTATCATGCTAATTGCTATAGTGATTTTTGAACCTATAAAGATAGCGACTTTAAGTCTTTACATAAATACTTCAGGTCAAGAAATAGTCGCTGGAATGAAAAATGAAGATTATGTTAATATTTTTCAAAGAGCATTTCATCGACTTATTTATGATTTTGATTCAGAACTAACCCCAATTGCCGCTTATTTCAATTCGTTTAAAGATTACATTTTTGGGCTAGGAGTATTTGGTGGTGGCAGTGTATTTGTTAAAAATAATTTAGCTACATATCATAATAGTTATTTAGACATATATATGATGGGTGGAATATACTTCATTTCTGCAGTAATAATCACTTTTATCTTTTGTATTAAAAGATTAAATTATTATTATGTATCTGAAAATGACAAAGTGGCTCTTGTATTGTTAACATCAAATATAATTTTCTTTTTTAATATGTGTTTTTATAATGGAGCATTATTTCACCCAATAATATCATTTCCTTTCTGGATATCAGTTGTATATATTTATAAGAAGAAATACTTTAATTAGTTAATTGATAAAATAAGTAATGTAGCTGAGAATTTCTTATTGTAATTCTAAATTACAGACAAATAAGTTGATTTATGAATATAGCAATTATAGGTTTAGGAAACATTGGATTTAGACATTTTCAATCCACCTTAAAATTAAGAAAAGATCACCAGCTTTTTTTGGTAGATAATTCTTCTGATGCATTGGAGAAGTGTAAAAAATATTACCATAAAACATTTAATGAGAAACAATGTATTTTTTTTCATGATAATATACAAAATATTATACCTAAAATAGACATCATAATAGTTGCTACAAGTTCCTATCCTCGTCGAAGTATAATTGAAGAGATATTTCAATATCAAAAGCCTAAATATATAATTTTAGAAAAATTTTTATTTCCTTTGATAGAAGATTTTCAAATCTGTGAGAAATTATTTAAATTAAACAACACTAAAGTTTGGGTTAACCAATGGATGAGCCAGGAGTTTATCGAAATAAATCAATATTTTCCAATTAATAAAAATATCAACTTTTCAGTAAGTGGAAAAAATTGGGGTTTATGCAGTAATAGTGTTCATTTTATTGATTGGTTTCATAAAATGACTGGAAGAGATAAATTAGAACTATATCACAAAAAGTTAAGTAATCGAATTTCTAAGAGTAGGCGAATAGATTATCATGAACTTATAGGCAGCTTAGAAATAAGGTCGTTAAGTGGTCATACCTTAAAGCTACAATGTGATAGAAAACTTAATCTTGAGAAAATTGATGAGAGAAGTATTTTTATTGATATTTCAAATATTGACCATGAACTTATAGCTGAGTTTAACGGTTCATTACTAAATTATGAAGTAATAAACAAAAAAACAAATATCTCGATAAAAAAAGAAGTTGCCGTAGAACCACAAAGTAAGAAAACATCTGAAATTGTAAAAAATTTAGCAGAGTCTGATACTTGTAATTTAGTTGACTATCGTATTTCAATGGAACAACACTTACTTATATTTAATACCTTTAAAGAATCTTTTTTAGCAAGTGGCTTTAATATTGAAGATGGTATTCCTGTTACCTAGTTTCCAGTTTATTCAAGATTATTAATTAATTTTAATGCATTGTATAGATCAGATATTTTTCCAATTGGATCAGATTTTCTATATTTACCTTTGCAGAATCTATTAAAAGCTATTGCTTGTTTATAGAAGCCGGGTTTAAATTTAGTACTTTCTGTCTTTCTTTTCTTGAGCATTGGCTTATAAAGTCTTAAAGGAATTAACTTTGTTGGTTCGGCAATTTTCATCCCCAAGAATAATTCTGCGATCTCTATAGGCTTTAATGTAAGTCTTTTTTTATTACTTATTAAATCAATTGAAAAGTTATCAGAGCTATTAAAATACTGATTTAATTGAATAACATCATTTCTTTTATTGATCCCAGTGGCAACAATAGCTTTGATATTTTTGTTTTCAATAATTTTCTTTGAATGTAACCAATTTATCCCTCCTGTAATATAATTTAAGATATCAAAAATATGTATTGAGTTTTCGTAGCTAATTTGAGGTATTTTTCCTCTAGCACTTAAGACTGATTTATCCATTTTTTCTGGAATCGTTGCTCTAATAAGAATATTTTTATTTTTATCTACAAAGTTTTTAGCCATTGAAACAGTTTCATAAAACCTTCTATTTAACCCTACACATATATTATTTTTTTTTAGAAAAGGTTTTAACTTTTTATAGTCGGTAGAAATTGGCTTTTCTGCAAGAATTGGTTTTGAGGTATTTAATGAAGCATTTAAGTAATCAAGGGTATATTTGGTTGGGCAAGAAATAAGAAGTGCATCCCAATCCGAAAAATTCATTAAATCAAAAGAATTTTCAAACTTTTTTTCAACATTGTACTCTCTTGCAAAGTTATCAACCGACTTTGAACCACCAGGTTTTCCAGAAATAAAAGATATCTTAAATCCTGCTTTGATCATGCATGGTGCATGTACTTTTGCAATACTGCCACATCCAATTATTCCTAGTTTCATATCGTTTTATTTTTCATTTTTGTTCTAGTCTAAATAAAGTATCTCTATTAAGTCTAATTTAAATAAGTCTTCTAAAATTTCTCTAGCTATGCCTTCACCACCTTTTCTCTTACACGTATAATTAGCATTTTTAATTATTTGGTTATGACTGTCAGCTGGACAAGCTGAAAAATTACATTTTTTCATCGCAAGAAAATCATTAATGTCATTTCCAACGTAAATTGTTTTGCTTAAATCTATTTGATTTTTTGATGACATTAAATCTATCTGTCTAGCTTTATCTCTTATACCTTGTACGACTGGAACATTTAATTTTTTAGCTCTAGCTGAGACCACTGAGCTTGTTTCTGTAGAAATGATAATTACATTTTTTTCTAGCTTAGTAAGAGCTTGGAATGCTAATCCATCTGATCTATGACATTTAACTGTTTCCTCTCCATTTTGGTCTACGTAGACCGTGTTATCTGTTAAAACACCATCAAAATCGAATAAGAAATATTCATAATCATTGATCGATATATCTTTATTTTTCATAATTCTAAATTACTTACCTAGTATAAAACTATCAATAAAATAAGTTTAATGTATTATTGACGTTGATATTGCATAAATTAATCTAATAGTGACTTATTAATAATTATAATTACATAAAAATAAAATGAAAAATAAAATTAAAGAATCTTTTGAGGGGTCAATAAAAGTAAAACAAAAAATATTAGATGAAGATTTATATACTTCAATTTCGATAATGGGTGAAAATATTTCTCATGCAATGAAAAAAGGCAATAAACTCTTAATTTGTGGCAATGGGGGTTCAGCAGCTGATGCTCAACATTTAGCAGCTGAGTTATTAGTACGGTTAAAACCTCATCATAATAGGCAAGGACTTCCTGCAATTGCTCTAGCTATGGATACATCAACCCTTACTGCATGTGGTAATGATTTTGGGTTCGAAAAAATATTTCAAAGGTCAATTCAAGCTTTAGGTAATAATGGCGATATTTTATTAATCATTTCAACTTCTGGAAATTCAAAAAATGTTATTCTTGCAATGAATGAAGCAAGAAAAAAAAGATTAAAAGTATATGGATTTCTGGGATCAAACGGTGGAGATGCAATTAAATTATGTGATGAACACTTTCTTGTTCCTGGAAACAATACAGCTCATATACAAGAAGCTCATATAACAGCTGGTCATGCATTGATGGAGTATATTGAAGATAGTTTATTATCTTCAGGTCAAATTAATTTGTCTTAGATATAATTTTGATATTTTTAGATTTAATGTTAATAGTAAAAAAATAAATTTAACACAAAATGAACATCTTTTTAATTGCAGAAATAGGAATTAACCACAATGGTGATTTAAAAACAGCCAAACAATTAATCGATTTAGCATGTAGAGCGGGGTTTGATGCAGTTAAGTTTCAGAAAAGAGATATTAATCTAGTTTACTCAAAAGAAGTTCTAGATGCACCAAGAGAAAGTCCTTGGGGAACTACTCAGAGAGAACAAAAACTTGGTTTAGAGTTAAGTTATGATGATTATGCTGAAATAGATAAATATTGTAATCAAAATGATATAGAATGGTTTGCGTCTGCTTGGGATCTTGAAAGTCAGAAATTTCTTAATCAATTTGATTGCAAGTATAACAAAATAGCCTCAGCAATGATTGTCTTCCCTGAGTTATTAATGGCTGTTGCTAAAGAAAAAAAACATACTTTTATTTCTACTGGTATGTGTCACTACACAGACATTGATAAAGCAGTTAAAATTTTTAAGGATCATGAGTGCTCATTTGAACTGATGCATACCAACTCCACTTATCCCTCTAATCCGGAAGATATTAATTTACGTTGTATAAAAACTTTGCAAGAACGCTATAAATGCAATGTAGGTTACAGCGGTCATGAAAGTGGAGTCGCAATATCTATTGCATCAATTGGACTAGGAATTTCTTCAATAGAAAGACACATAACTCTCGATAGGACCATGTATGGATCTGACCAAGCTGCTTCTTTAGAACCTAGTGGGATTATGAGTCTTGTTCAATCGGTAAGAAAAGCAGAAAAAGCACTTGGAAATGGAATAAAAGAATTTTCCAATAAAGAATTAGAGGTTGCAAAAAAACTACGTTCACATATTGAATGGAACGCGGAATAGATAATTAAACTACAGTAATATATTTGTCAGAAATTGTGAGTCATAAAAGCAATAAAAGAAATTTAATTGGTGTTATGCAAGGTCGCCTCCTCCCAAAGTATAATGACAGGTATCAAGCACATCCGGTAAATTATTGGGAAGAAGAATTTTATATTGCAAAAGATATTGGTTTGGACTGTATAGAATTTATATTGGATTATTCGGAGGTTGACACAAATCCCCTATTAAATTTAAACGGCATAGAAAAAATAAAAAACATAATAGAGAAAACTAATATTCAAGTTAAAACTATTTGTGCAGATTTTTTTATGATGCACCCTATACATTCCAAAAATCTTTTAAACAGTGATTATAGCAAAAAAATATTATCTAAATTATTACAAAACTCCTACCTTCTTGATATTGATGAAGTAGTTATACCTTGTGTCGATCATGCAAGTTTAATAAAAGAAAATGATCTAGATTATTTTATAAGTCAAATAAGTGAATTCATACCTATGCTCGAAAAATTAAATATTAATCTTTCATTAGAAACAGATTTACCTCCGGATATTTTCTTTAATCTTTTAAGCAGATTAAATTCAAAAAAAATTAAAGTGAATTATGATATTGGCAATAGTGCTTCATTAGGTTACTCTTGCTCTGAAGAAATAAGTTTATATGGTGATAGAATATCCGATATACACATTAAAGATAGAATTCTTGGAGGTGGCCCAACTGTTTTAGGAAAAGGCAATGCTAATTTTAAGGAATTTTTTTTAGCTCTTTCAAAAATATCTTATCAAGGACCTTTCATAATGCAAGCCTATAGAGATGAAGAAGGTTTAAGTGTATTTAAAAAACAACTAAATTGGATCATGCCATATCTTAAAAAATTGGAATTTGATTATGACAAATGAAGAATCAAACAAAGAAGAAAATATATTTCAATCTTCTTATCTTGAAGTGAAGTATGATAAGAAATCTCTTAATGATAATAATTATCCTTATTTGCTAGCTCAATATTTAAAGAAAAATTATTTTAAAAATAATACACGACTTTTAGATATCGGATGCGGAAGAGGTGAAATGTTAAGAGCTTTCCATGCGAATAATTTTGAAGTTAGTGGAACAGATATCTCACCTCAATCAGGTGAGGATTGCAGTGAATTTGATTTTAAGATTGGAAATTTAGAAAAAGAAAATTTAAATTATCCAGATAATAAATTTAATTGTATTTTCACAAAATCAGTAATTGAGCATTTGAGAAGTCCAATAAACCTATTGAGTGAAAGTTATCGATTATTGGAAAATAATGGCGTATGTGTGATAATGACACCAAGTTGGGTTCATAATGCTTGGGGCCCTTTTTATATTGATTTCACTCATGTTTCCCCATTTACACAAACTTCTTTGAAGGACGCCATGAAAATGGCGGGCTTTAAATCAATCGAGGTTCACCATTTCTATCAATTACCATTTATATGGAGATATCCTCATCTTTCTATTATTTCAAAAATAATATCTTGTTTGCCACTTCGTTATAGACCTTTTTATGAGTCAAAATGGCCAAACTCTATCAATAAGCTTATAAGATTTTCTAATGAAGTAATGTTACTAGCTGTGGGAAAAAAATAAATTAGTGAAAGTTTTATTTATAGGATTAGGTGGTATTGGACAACGACACTTAAGAAATCTTTTATTTTTAACTAACAATAAAATTGATTTATATGCATGGAGAGTAAAAAAGAATAGAAAAGAGATTACAAACTCTCTTACTTTGGAAAAATCATCCAATATTGAAAAGAAATATAATATAAAAATTTTTAGTAGTTTAAATAAGGCTTTAAAAATAAAACCAAGCATTACCTTTATTTGTAATCCTTCAAGTATGCATATTAAACCAGCAATTTTAGCTGTAAAAAGTGGCTCTCATGTATTTATAGAAAAGCCATTATCAAACAGTGTAAATGGTATTAAAGAATTAATTAAAGAGTCAAAAAAAAGAAAAAAAGTTGTCTATGTTGGTTTTCAACTACGATTTAATCCTGTCATAAAAAAGCTCAAGGAAACGATTGAAAAGGAAGAAATAGGAAATATTCTGGGAGTTAGATCTGAAGTGGCAGAATTTATGCCAGGTTTTCACAAATATGAAAATTATCAAAATTCATATGCTTCAAAAAAGCATTTAGGTGGAGGTGTCATTCTTACACAAATCCATGAAATCGACTACCTGCAGTGGATTTTTGGTATTCCTAAAAGAGTTTTTGCTTTAGGGGGTAAATACAGTAATTTAAAAATTAACGTTGAAGATTGTGCGAATATTTTAATAGAGTCAAGGCTCAAGAAGAAAGATATACCAATTTCAATTTACATGGATTACTTGCAAAAAGATGTCAGAAGAATTTGTTATGTTTATGGTTCTGAGGGCAGAATAGAAGCGGACCTAAAAAATTTAACACTAAAGATTATAAAAGAAAAAAATAAAAAAAAACAGTTTCAATGGAAAAATTTCAACAGAAATGAGCAATTTATTGAACAATTAAAACATTTCCTTAATGTTATTAAAACGAAGGAAAAACCATTAGTAGATCTAAGAGAAGGTACAAAAAGTTTAGAAATTGCCCTAGCGGCAAAAAAAAGTTTAGTAACTAAAAAAATTAAGACAATTATTTATTCATAAATATGAAAGATATAGTAGCTATAATTCCTGCAAGAGGGGGTTCGAAAAGTATTTCAAAAAAAAATTTACACCCTTTTTTGGGTAAGCCCCTTATTTATTGGACAATAATGCAGGCCAAAGAATCAAAATTTATTAATAGAGTAATTGTTTCAACAGATGATGAAAAGATAAAAGAGGTATCTTTGAAATATGGGGCTGAAGTACCTTTTAAGAGACCAAAGAAAATATCTGGAGATAAATCTACAGATTTAGAAGTATTCAGACATGTGACTGCTTACCTTCAAAAAAATGAAAAGATTTCACCACTTCTTTTGGTTCATCTTCGCCCAACGGGACCGGTGCGATTGGTAAGTGTTATTGATAAGGCAATTTCAAAGATGCTTAAGAATATGAAGTATGATTCTCTAAGATCAGTCTCACTAGCTTCACAAACTCCTTATAAAATGTGGTCTATTAAAAATAATGCTATGACACCTTTATTAAAGATGAAAAATAATAAAGAATCTCATTCAACACCAAGACAACAATTACCAAAAGTTTATTGGCAGAATGGATATGTAGATATTGTCAAACCGTCTACTGTTACCAAGAAGGATTCTATGGTTGGAAAAAAAGTTTTAAGTTATATTATAAATCATGATGTTTTTGAAATTGATTATTATGACGATATTCCAAAGGCAGAAAAAGAGATGAAAGATTTAAGAAACACTAATAGAAAAAAAATAAAAAAATATTCAGTATAATGAATAAAAAAGTTGAAAACATATTCTCATTAAAAAATAAAATTATATTAGTTACTGGTGCAGCTGGATTGCTTGGTAGATATCACACTGAAGCTATACTTAAATTTGAAGGAAAGATTATCCTAATTGATAAAAACCAAAAAAGACTGCAAACTCTTGAGAGTAAATTACAAGAAAAATATCCCAAAAAGATCAAAAGTTATTGTATTGACATAACCGATGAAAAAAAAATTGCAGAAAATGTAAAATTAATAAAAGAAGAGTATGGAAGATTAGATGGGTTAGTAAATAATGCGGCCTCAAATCCAAAAATGAATAAAACAGAAAAAAATTTAGATGACAGGCTTGAGAATTTTAATCTCGAAAAGTGGAATTTTGATTTGTCTGTAAGTTTAACAGGTGCATTCCTTTGTACTAAACATTATGGAAAATTAATTTCACAAACAAGCGCCGCTGGATCAATTGTAAATATTGCCTCAGACTTGGGGATAATCGCCCCAGATCAAAGAATTTATCCAAAAAAGAAAAATATAAGATCAGTAAAACCTGTATCATATTCAGTCTCAAAATTTGGGATTATAGGACTAACAAAATATACATCTACTTATTGGTGCAATGACAATGTAAGATGTAATGTTATGTGTCCTGGAGGAGTTAAAGATAAACAACCAGAGAAATTAGTTAAAAATATATCAAATTTAATTCCACTGGGTAGAATGGCATTGCCTAATGAGTATCAAGGATCGTTAGTATGGCTCCTAAGTGATGCGTCAAGTTACTTAAATGGTGCAGTTATCCCAATTGATGGTGGAAGAACAGCATGGTAAATAAAATTATGAAAAAAAATAAATTAAATAATAAAATTCTAAAAAAAAAATATGAAGATATTTATAAGCTAGGAGCTTATCAGAAGTATTTCACATTTAACTCATTCGTTATACTAAAAGCAATTATGGACCAGATCCCGTCATGGAGTGGTCTAGATGTACTTGACTTTGGTTGTGGAGAAGGAGATTTGGCTGCTATGTTATCTTTTGCAGGAGCCAGAAATGTTCATGCAATAGACTATAGTCCAGAAGCTATAAAGATTAGTAAGAAAAGAATCAGAATACCAAATGTAAGATTTGAATTACTAGATGGTAAAGATGTGAAAAAAAAATATGATACAATTGTAATGGCTGGGGTATTAGAACATATTGATGAACCCTTCAGTTTATTAAAAAAACTTATAAAAAATAACTTAAAAAAAGACGGAATGTTAATTAGCGCTTCACCTTCATTCATGAATCCCAGAGGTTACGTATGGATGACTTTGCAGATACTTCTTAATGTACCTATGTCACTATCAGACGTACATTTTTTCTCACCAACTGATTTTGAGAAATTTGGAAAGAAAAATCAAATTAAAGTTAGCAATTCAACTATAGCCCATGATTGGGGAGGTGGTCATAAAACTATAATAGATTATAAAAAGAGATTAGTTAATGCATTGAAAGATGCTAAACTAAACAATCATCGTGTTCCAGAATTCTTAAAATGGTTTGAAGACGCCCTGCAATTTTTTGACCATAATGACTTATCTGGTGCAATTATGATCACTAAATTTAGTAAAAAGAATTAGGTTAATAGGCATTTTATCATATTATAATTATATTATATTTGCCTTATAACTTGCATTAAAAGCTTCAACAAATATGTGTAATCTTTTAGTAAAAATTTATTTTTGATATTAAAATTATATGAATAAAAAAAAAGGTATATGGTTTTATGGATTATCAGGTTCTGGTAAATCTTACGCTTCCAACCTCTTACATAAGAAAATTAGAAATTCACTTATTATTGACGGTGATGAAGTAAGAAAATATATTTCTTATGATTTAGATTATTCTAAAAGTTCAAGAAATATTCAAATACGGAGAGTGCTTGGGATCGGAAAGATTGCAATCAACTCAAAGATATATCCACTAATCTCAACAGTATGGATGAACGAAAAAACAATGAAAGAAGCCAAGAGTATTGGAATTCAAATTATAAAAATTGAAACAGAATATAATCAATTGATTAAAAGTCATGAGACCTATAGGAATAAGACAAATGTTGTTGGTGTTAACTTTCAATATAGTAAGAATTTGAAATCAAAGGTAATAAAAAATAGTAAGGATACAAAATTTTGGACTATTCTAAACAAATTGACTCCCTAACAGACGAAGAAAGATATCTAATTGATTATGCAAATATCAAAGATGGGCTAATTCTAAATCAAAAAAATTTTCAAAATAAAGAACAATTTGAAAGATTTTTGGAAGATCCTTCATTAGGAATGCCATTAGTATTGCCAGTGGGTATTAATTGTTTTGATTATACTGATGCCCACAATTTTTTTACTTTAGATGCTCATAAAGTAGCAAATAGATTATTTAAAACAAAAAAAATTGATTATGTTGGAGTTAAAAATTTTTTTAAGTTTGGCAACAGATTTTGTGTTGGAGCAAAACCAAAAAAAAAATATATTTCACATGTCTCTATTATAGAAAAACACAATAATCTACTCGTAAAAAAAATTTCAAATATAAAAAAAAATTTTAAGACAATCGGTGCATTTCAAACACGGAATATACCTCATTTAGGCCATGAAAAGATAATAGATAAATTATTAGAAAAATGTGAGCACGTTATAATAAATCCAGTAATAGGACCAAAAAAAGAAGGAGATTTTAAAAACAATATATTAAAGCGTACTTATGAATTTTTAAGTGATAATTTCTATGATAATAGAATTTCATATATACCAATTTGTGCCAACATGCACTATGCTGGTCCAAGAGAAGCGATACATCATTCATTAATTAGGAAATCTCTTGGTTTTTCTCATTTTATTGTAGGTAGAGATCACGCTGGTGCAGAAAATGTATATCATCCTAATGCAGCTTTTAATCTTCTTAAAAAGTATAGAAAAAAAATTGATTTAAAAATTATTACTCATCAAGGAAGTTTTTACGATAAAAAAAAGAAAAAAATAATCATTAAAACAAATAAAGACTCTTACGATAATCTTGAAAATATTAGTGGTACAGATTTCAGAAAACATATTAAAAATAAATCGTATTTCAAATATGCAAGAAAGGAAATGCAGGAATATTTATTTACATTAGAAGACAACTATTTTATAAATTATTGATGAGTAAAATATTAGCAACAATTGGTCCAGCAAGTGATAGTGTTAATGATATAAAAAAAATAACCAAAATTACTTCAACCTTAAGGATTAATGGATCGCATAATTCTCTAAATTGGCACAAAAAAATATCAAAAAGAATTAAAGATAACAATCCATCATCTACTGTCTTACTTGACGTACCAGGAATTAAACCAAGAACAGCGAATATTGCGGAGATAAAAATTAAAAAAGGTGAAAAAATAATTTTTGCATATAAGAAAAGCTTTAATAATAAATTAAAAGTAATAAATATTTCAAATCCATTACCACATATTAATAAGAATACAAAATACTTTACAATAAGTGATGGTCAGTTCGAATTTAGTTTAGTTAGATATGAAAAAAATTTTATTGTCGGCAGGTCAAAAAGTAATTTTAATTTATTGCCAAAAAAAGGACTCAATATTCCTTATTCAATCTATGATGAAAAAAAACAACTTCAAATATATTCAAAATTTATAAATAAATATAAAGATGTTAACTATGATGCTTTAGGATTAAGCTTCATTCAAAGTAGTTCAATATTAAATAAAATAAAAAGTAAATATAAAAATATTGTTATTGTAGCAAAGATTGAAAATTATTTAGGCCTAAAAAATGTTGATGAGATTTGTGAGTCCACTGACGTAGTTATGATTGACAGAGGTGATCTCGGAGCAGAAATTGGAAATAATAGCTTGTACAAGGCAATAGTTGATATATCAAAAGCTACAAAAAAAAATGGGAAATCCCTGATTATGGCAACTGAAAACTTAGACTCCATGCTTACCAGGCAATCTCCAAATAAAAGTGATATAGTTGGCTTAGCTTTTAGTCTTAGTCTGCAAGCAGATAAAATTATGTTGAGCGATGAAACTGCAACATCGTCTAATTGGTATTCTTCTCTAAAATGGCTAAATATTTTTTTGAGAAATAATGAAAATGAAGAAAGTTTATTTGCAGGTAAAGAAGATACATTTTGGAATATTATTAGAAATCTACCTGAAGGAGTTCCAATTGTTATATTCTCTAAAAAAGGTATAGCTGTGGAAAAAATATCAAAAATTCAAAATACTTCTGATTTAATTATTTTCACAGATGATAAAAAAACATCAACTCTTTGCTCATTTCGTTCAAATGCTGAAACAATTTTAATTGATAAGTTTGGGGAAAAAGAAAAAAATGAATACGTATATAAGGCCATACTAAATAATAGGAATCGAATTTTCAAAAAAAATAAAAATGCAATATTAATATATATATATGCTCAGAGAAAAGGATCGAGAGCTAACAGCATTTCATTATTAGAAAAAAAAGACTTTTACATTAATACTACATAATATTAAGTAATTTACTTCTGTAGGCTCTATTTTTTATAAAAAAGGCTATAGAATCTAAACCTTAATCAAATCTTATATTGATGGATTGAAAATATTTTGATCGAAATTAGCATATAATTGACATATGAGATAATGAAGGATAAGTTTCTTCTAACTTCAAAATAATCACTGTGATTAACTTGAAGCAAACATTACTAGCGTTTGCGAAACCTATTTTTATCCTCATCTGTGGATTAAAAATACCTTACAAAGGATTTATCGTGACGTAAGTGTTTGAAGGAAACTAACGGCTCAGAATTTGAGACCGTGAAGTGTCGCGGGGTGGAGCAGTCTGGTAGCTCGTCAGGCTCATAACCTGAAGGTCGTAGGTTCAAATCCTACCCCCGCAACCATTTTCATAGTTTTTTAACATGTCGACTCAATAAAAAATGATTTTAAATGACTTAAAAAATGCTGCGGAAATAATTTCCTCCTGTATGAGTCAATTAAAAATTAACCAATTACAGTGGTTTTAAAACAGAAAATTTTACTATCTGACTCGCAGGATTTTATAAAAAAGTTAATAACATCTTTTTCAGAAAAAAATCATTTCCATGAATATAAAAAAAAGCTATTAAATGAAAACTACAAAAAGATTTTATCTGTCGAAGATGAAATATTTGATAAATTGAGCAATTTCAAGAAAATTAAATTAGAGTCAATACACATGGAACCCAGTTCTTGAAATTAAATAAGGTCACTAAGTGAATTAAAATATTTAGAAAAAAAACTCAATTAAGAATAAATTTTACAATGACAAAAACTAAGAGAAAAAAAATTAATTGTATTATTAGAGCAGATGGAGACATAAATATTGGACATGGGCATTTAAAAAGATGCTTAGTATTGAGTGTGCTTTTGAAAAATCATTGCAATATTCATTTTGTTACAAATTCAATACCAAAATATATTAAAAGAGAATTGAAGACAATTGGCGTGAACGTTCGCATGATTCCTAAAATGGCGTCAAGACTTGAGAGTGAATACATCATAAATAAAATAGACAATTTTAATTTGATTATTATAGATGGATATAATTTTAAATATAATTATCAAAAATTCTTTTATAAGAAAAATAAAAAAATTATTATTATAGACGATTTAATTAAAAGAAAATTTTTATCACATTTAATAATTAATCATGCCCCTTTTGTTTCAAGACATAGGTATAAAAATAGCAATAAAGCAGAGCTATGTTTAGGTCTTAAGTATAAAATTGTTAGTAAATGTTTTTACCCTAATCGTATAATAGATAGGTCTAAAATAAAAAATAACATTTTCATTTGCCTTGGTTCAGGACAAAAGAATTTAGAAGCTACAATAAAAATAGTTCGCTTTTTATTAAAATCAGAAAATATCAATAAAATCTTTTTACTAAGTCCTTTCAAAAAAACTATTAATAATAAATTTAAAGGATTAGAAGGTTTTCAAAAACTGGTAGTAAAAGAGAACCTTTCTTCTGAAAAAATTTACGAATTAATGCAACAATCCCGGTTTGGAATTTGTTCTTCTAGTACAATTGCAATTGAGAGTTTTACTGCAACTCTTCCTTTAATAATAGGTTATAGCGCAAATAATCAATTAAATATTTATAGAGGTCTAATTCGAAGCAAAGTAGCTTTAGGAATCGGTTCTTTCAAATTACTTAAAAAAAACAAATTGATTTCTTCAATCAAAATGCTTGAAAATAAAAAATACTTAACTGAACACTTCTATAGCCAAAAAGAAAGACATAATTTATCATCAAGGAGTATATTAATTGAAAAGATTCTCTATAAATGATTTTAAGAAAAGCTAGTATAAAAGACAAAGATGATGTTTGGTCATGGTATTCTGATCCGTTATCTAGAAAAATGTCAATTCATGATGATTGTGTTGATTATAAAAGTCATATTTCTTGGTTTCAAAACTCCTTAGAAGATTCTGACAAGACGATGTACATTGGTTATGAAGACGAGTATAAAATTGGCCTCTCTAGGTTTGATTTTAATAAAAAAAATAAATGTGCATATGTATCAATTACTTTAGATAAAAATTTTAGAGGTAAAAATCTGTCAAAAAAATTTTTGCAACTATCTATCGACAAGTTTTTAGAAAACAGTAAGACTACTCTAAAGGCTAAGATTAAATATGATAATTTACCTAGTATTAGCTGTTTCAAAAGCTGCAATTTTCAATTATCTGAAACCAATGATAAATTTTACACATTTATAAAAAATACTTAAAATATTTTTAACTTATTTATAAAAGTGTTACATTTGAGATCAAAATGATAAGTAGTACAATAATTTGAAAGACTTAACCTTGATTTTGTTTATGTGCTTTTATTAATGGATAGAAATTAGGACTTCTAAACATAGTTGTTATAATACTTTAATAATTTACAAAAGATGTTATAGAAATACAAAAATATTTAAACGAAGAAGACAGCTGGTATATGTATTGTAAACGAAATTGACAAAAGTATAAAATGCTACAAGTGTGAAGTGAAGCAACATTGAAGGTAAGGGGAGCAGGATACAATAATAATAGTTAAGATACTGATTGGATCATATTATGATTGTTAAGTTGATATAGGAGTAGCAAAAATGAAATGTTTTAAAGACGAAGAGAAAAATAATTTAGAATAAGATTTATTTAAATGAGTATAGCATGGAACAAGTTCGAATAAGAGAATTAAGAAAAGAAGACTCACATAAATACTTTGAGTGGATTAATAAAAGAGAATTAGTAATTCTTAATTCTGCCTATTCACCAATTTCAGAATTGAGTCATAACAATTGGTTTGAATCAGTAACTAAAAATAATCAAATACAAATCTTTTCTATTGTAGTTGAAAATGATAGTGATGATGAATTGCTCATTGGAAGTTGCTCGCTTCGCAATATTGATAATCTAAATCAAAACGCTGAACTCCAAATAAGAATTGGAGAAGAAAACTTCCAAAACAGAGGTTTTGGAACAAAAGTTACACTAATGCTTGTTGAATTTGGATTTAGAGATCTTAACTTAAACCGTATATATTTAGATGTTTTTCAAAATAATAAAAGAGCGCTAAAAACATATACTAAATGTGGATTTGTTGAAGAAGGTGTTAAAAGAGAAAGCGTATTTATTGATGGTGAATTTATAAATGTTGTACAAATGTCAATTTTGTCCAAAGAATTTTTTAAATAAAAATCTTACAAACTTTGTAACTTTTTAACGCTTTAAGCATTGTGTTTATTGACATTTCAAAACTACGAAAAGCCTCTTTAAATGAAAAAGATTATCAAAGTACATAAGATGTGAAAATAAAAATCAATAGAATCAATGTTTTATACATGGTTTACTATTGAGTGCGTGAAAATTCTATAAGTATGTTGTGTTTAAGTATGGTTAATAATATTAATAATTTAAATTTTTTACCAAATAAGGAAAAGTGGCAAAATTAATATAAATCAAGAAAACATCTCATAAATATGTGTGATTTATTGGGGTTAAGTCAATTTGAATTTAAAGCTGAAAAAATGCACTTAGCGATTTTGATAAATATTTAAATACTTATGACCTATATAATTGCTGAAATCGGAAATAACCATAACGGAAGCATTAAAAAGTGCATGAAACTATTTGATGCAGCATCTTCTTCAGGTGCTCATGCAGTTAAAATTCAATCTTTTACTGGAAAAGATATTGTATCTCCTGAGATTAAATCTAGCGTTTACAAAAATTGGGATAGCAAAGGCTTTGAGTATTGGTATGAATATCTAGATAGTATCGCATTACCCTTAAGTGATCATCAAACAGCAATTGATTATGCAAATGAATTAGGATTAGATTTTATTACAACACCAGTAACGCCTAACATTCTAAATTATCTTGAGAAGTTAGATGGAATAAAAAGTTATAAGTTAGCATCAATGGATTTAACAAATTTAGATTTAATAAATTCATTATCTCAAACCGATAAATCAATAATAATGTCAACTGGAATGGGTGAATTATCCGAAATTGAATATGCAGTTTCAGTTCTTGATAAAAATGACTTATCAATATTACATTGTGTTAGTGACTATCCGTTAAATCCAGAAAATGCAACATTGAATAATATTAAAGTGTTAAAGAAAAAATTTGATAAATATAAAATTGGATTTTCAGATCATTCATTAGGATGGGAGCTTGCAATAATTGCAATTTCTTTGGGTGCAGAAGTAATAGAAAAACACTTTACATTAGATCGAAGGGATAAAAATTCAGCTGAACATCATTTTTCAATTGAGCCTAAAGAATTAAAAACGCTAATTAATTGGTCAAAAGTTCTTGAAATGAATTCTAAAGACACTAATTGGAGAAGAAGTAATAATGAGGTGTCTAATAAAATTGAATTTAGAAGGAGCTTTCATTATAGAAAAGACCTTCCTAAAGATCACATTATTACAAAAGATGATTTAATTTTCATTCGACCAGGTAATGGTCTTAATTTTGACGATATAAATAAAATTTTAAATCAAAAACTAACCAACAGTAAAAAAGCTTACACTGCATGTTATTTAGATGATATAAAATAGTCTTATGAAAATTAATTTTTTTGATAGAAATAAAATATTAGTAGTAGCTGCTCATCCGGATGATGAAATGTTAGGTCCAGGTGGAACGATTCATAATTTAGTATCAAATAATAAAACTTCTGCTTCTGCTTTAATTCTTTCAAAGGGTATATATTCAAGGATAAGTAAAGAGAATAATAAGAATATTTTGAAACAAGAAAAAAATATCATTAAAGCGACATCAATAATAGGTTTCAAAAATGTAAATACTCTAGACCTTCCTGATAATAGGTTTGATTCTGTAGATTTACTTGAGATTATTAGATTGATAGAAGAACACATACAAAATATAAAACCAAATATTATCTTTACTCACCACTCTATGGATTTAAATATTGATCATAGAAGAACACATCAAGCTGTGATTACTGCAACAAGACCATTGCCAAAAAGAGAGCCGATTTCAGTATTTAGTTTTGAAACTCCATCATCTACCGAATGGCAATCAAATGATAATGATAAAGCTTTCTTGCCAAATGTTTTCTTTGAGATTGAAGAAAAAGATTTAGTAGCAAAGCAAAAAGCCCTAAAAGAATATACAACCGAATGTCAGTCATATCCTCATCCAAGATCATTGAAAAGTTTAAAAATTATAGCGCAAAGATGGGGGACCAACATAGGTGTTGAATATGCAGAGGCTTTCAGGCTAGTGAGGCATATAGAAAAAAAATAAAAAGATGTTAATTAGTGCTCACCAGCCAGCATTCATGCCCTGGCTTGGATATTTACATAAAATAGCTGTTTGTGAAACATTTGTAATATTGGACGATGTTCAATTTGAAAAAAATAGTTTTATAAACCGTAATTATATAATGAGTCATAATGGCCCGATTTTATTGACTGTTCCAATAAAATTAAAAAATCATTTCGACAATAAAATTTATGACATCGAAATATCTAATGATAGCAATTGGAGAAAGAAGCATCTAAATTCCATATATCTTAATTATAAAAAATCACCCTTTTTTAAGGAGCACTTCACTTTTTTTGAAGACATATATAATACTGAATGGACTAAGTTGATCGATATAAATAATAGAATATTAAACTATTTGATAGCCATATTTGAAATTAAAACAAAAGTTGCTTTTTTAAGCGATTTAAATGTCAAAGGATCAAAAACTGAATTAATCATTAATATTTGTAAAAAATTAAATTCTAATTGTTTTATATTTGGAATAAATGGAAGAGAGTATGCAGATATAGACTTTGCAAAAAAAAATAAAATTAATTTTTTGTTTCAAAAGTTTGATTCTAATTCTTTTCACCATCAAAATTTAAAATCTGATAAAAACTTATCTTCCATTGATTTAATATTTAATTTAAAAAAGTCTGAGCTTAAAAAGTATCTTTTTTCTTGTGGAAATATAACAAACTAAAATTTGAATATATAATTAATGAAACAAACAACTAAAGACTTTGTTATAGTGTTTTTCTCTAATCAGTTAGAAAACTTTAGATCTAATACTTTAAAGAATATAACTTATCAAGTTTTAGATCCAAAAAAGGACATCAAAATTAAATATCTTTTGTTAACATTATTTTTTATTCCAAAAATTTTGATTAATAATATTTATATATTGAAAGAAGTTTCATTTCTTAGATTTTTAAGAATTATAAAGTTGAATTTTAAATGTAAAGCTATTGCCCTCAATTTATTAAAAATTAAGCCTAAAGCTGTTTTAACATATGTTGATAATTCCCCAATTGTTCATTTAGTATGCAAGTATTGTCCTAATATACCATTTATTGGAGTTCAAAATGGAAATAGGGAACTCTTTGCTCTAACTGAGGAATTAATTCACCCATCACATAAATACTATTTAGATGAATATTTTTGTTATGGACCCAAGACCAAAGATATTTTTTTAAATAATGGCCAAAATAAAATAAAAAAGTATATCTTCTGTGGTTCTTTTAAAGAAGGAATTTTTTTTGAGAAACATTATGAAAACTTTATATCAAAAAAACCAGTTCATGATTTATGTTTACTTTCAGAATGGATGACTGAAAGTAGTTTAATGCTCAAAACAAAATCTTGGAATAAACAAATCTCTTCAGTAGAGAAAATTTGTAGTTTTTTGTCAGATTTCATAGGAACCAAAAATATTTCTTTAGCTATTGCGTTAAGATCTTCAAAAAGTGAAGAGATAGAATTTTATAAGCAATTTTTTAATACCAATGTTACTTTTTATAATCAAAGTGAAGATGGATTTAGTAGTTACAATGCCTCTTGTAATTCCAATGTTACTGTTGCTCTTTATTCTGCTCTCGCATTAGAGATGATTGGTGCTGGCATTAAGGTATTATATGTAAATCCTTATGGGCACAAAAATTATGTAATTTCAGATGCTAAGTGTGACTGGTATTTACACAGACCCAATATAAATGAATTTACTGAGAGATTGCAATTATTACTTAAAAAAGATAAGAGTCAATTTTTTTCAGATAATAAAAAAAGTATCTCATATATAAATTCATTTGATTACCAAAAACCTATGCATAAACTGTTAAGAAAGAGCATTTTACAAAAGATTGATGAAAGTTAAAGGTGAATAAAAATAGTAATTTTACATTCTTAAAAAAAATGATTTTCTTATTAGAGGATCAAATTAAGAAAATACCAGTTCTATTTTTTCTATTCATCATACTTTCTTTTTTGGATGTAATAGGTTTAGGACTGATATTGCCATATGTTAGTTTGATTGTGAACCCCAATGAATTTTATTCTTCACAAATAGCAAATATATTAAATATAACTGATCTGAATTTAACTTCTGAAAAGTTGATTATATATTTAGGATTAATTATTTTTTTTATTTTTTTACTAAAGGGAATAGGTTCAATATTAATTAACTATTTTATTTTATCATTTTCTGCCTTTCAGAGTATAAGACTTGCCACAAAGTTAATGAGCTCTTTTCAAAAGATGCCTTATTCTTTATTCACAAAAAGAAATAGTTCAGAATATGTTTACAGTATCAATTCTCTTGCAAGTTATTATGCACAAGTAGTTCAAGCAATACTTAGAGTAGCAGTAGAAATTATTTTGGGAATAGCCATATTCATCTTACTAGCAATTAGTAATATATCAGTCTTGTTTACATTGTTTCTTTTCATTACTGGAACAATATTATTTTATGATAGATTTTTTAGACACAAATTAGAAAAGTATGGAAGACTAAGAAATTTTTATGGAACTAGACAAGTAAAGGCTGTTACAGAAGGTTTGGGTGGTTTTAAAGAAGTACGAATATTAAAACAAGAAAAATATTTTTACTCTGAAGTCAAAAAAAATATAGAACAATTTTCAAAATATTACGTTAAATCTAATATGGTAGTTGGTTCTACTAGATACTTTATCGAGACTATATTAGTATTTTTTGTTATAGGAATTGTAATATTTTATACTGCTAGCAACAATTCATTAGCTAGTATGTTACCTACATTAACATTATTTGGAATAGCCACAGTTAGACTTGCACCAGCAGCAAACCAAATTATGAATGGTATTTCAATTATAAGATCAAGTATAAATGGAATGGATATACTTTATGAGAATATAAATGATATCAATAATTTAATTGCAAAGACAAATTCTAATACAAACAAAAATTATAAAAATAACTCTAATCAATTTGAGTCATTAAAGCTAAACGATGTAAACTATTCACATACAAATAATGGAATGAACACAATTAAAGATATAAATATGGTAATAAATAGTGGTGATATTATTGGAATTATGGGTCCATCTGGATCTGGAAAAACGACGCTTGTCGATGTAATTTTAGGACTTTTGAAAATTTCATCAGGAACAATTCAATTTAATGGTAATGATTTAGAAGAAAATCTAGAAAATTGGCAAAATCAAGTAGCCTATTTGCCTCAAGAAATATTTATTCTTGATCAGTCTTTAAAAGAAAATATTACTTTAACATTAAAAGAAAGTGAAATTGATAAAAAAAAATTAGACCAATCAATAAAAATGGCTAAATTAGAGACACTGATCGATCAACTTCCAGATGGGATTAACACTGTTATTGGAGAAAAAGGAATAAGAGTATCCGGCGGACAGAGACAGCGAATAGCTCTTGCAAGAGCTTTTTATTTTGAAAGGAATGTTTTAATTTTTGATGAAGCTACAAGCGCTTTAGATATCGAAACTGAAAAGGAAATTATGACAGAAATAGGCCAACTCAAAGGATCCAAAACGATCATATTAATTGCCCATAGGATTTCTACATTAAATATTTGTAATAAAATTTACAAATTAGAAAATGGAAAAATTATAGAAACTGGATCTTTCCAGAATATTATAAATTAAAAATGACTATAAAACTATGACAAATAAAAAAGATAGTTTTATACCTTACGGTAGACACTATATCGACGAGAGTGACATAGAAGCAGTAACATCTGTTTTAAAAGACGGAATGTTAACGCAGGGGCCAAAAATTGAAGAGTTTGAGAGACTAATTGCTAATAAAGTAAAGTCAAAATATGCGATTGCGGTATCTAGTGCAACTGCAGCGCTTCATCTTGCATGCATTGCTCTAAAAATTGACTCCTCAGATGTATCTATTACATCAGTCAACACCTTTGTCGCTAGTGCAAACTGTACAGAGTATCAGGGTGGCAAAACAGTATTTTGTGATATTGAAGAAGACTCGTTGAATATGTGTCCTATCGACTTGGAAAAAAAAATTTCAGAAAATTCTAATTGTAATTTAATCATGCCAGTTCACTTCTCGGGTGTAGCATCAAATATGGAAAAAATATCCAGTATAGCAAAAAAGAATAATGCTTATGTAGTTGAAGATGCATCTCATGCTCTAGGAGGTTTCTATTCTAACGGTGAACCAATAGGTTCGTGTATTTATTCTGAAATGACAATTTTTTCATTACATCCTGTAAAAGGGGTAACAGCAGGCGAAGGAGGAGTTGTTACAACAAATAATAAAGATATTGCCAAGGCAATAAAGCAATTAAGAAGCCATGGTATATGTAAGGGAAATTTTGATCTTCCGGGAATAAGCATTGGAGATGATACAATTATAAATAAGAAAGAAGCACTAAATAATGGCAAGTTAAATCCATGGTATTATGAAATGCAAAATTTAGGTTACAATTATAGAATTACTGATATTCAATGTGCCTTAGCAACTTCACAGCTCTTAAAACTTGAAAAATTTATCTCAAGAAAAAAAGAAATAAGTAATAGGTATGATAAATTTTTTACTAACAAAGAAGAATTTCAATTAACGCAGACAAAATATAGAGATACATCATCTCATCATTTATATGTTCTTAGAATTGATTTTGAAAAAAATAGAATAGCAAGAGGAGACCTAATGGAAAAATTGTTTAATGAAGGCATTGGAACACAAGTCCATTACATTCCAATCCCAATTCATCCTTACTACTCTTCAAAAGGACTCAGACTTGACGATTTTCCTGTCATGAAGAAATATTATAAAGAGGCTTTAAGTATACCATTGTATTATGGCTTATCAAACGAGCTTGTTGATCTGGTTTGTGAAACTATTACAAAATTCATAAGGGAGCAATGACCCAAGAAATATTAAAATTGAGAGAAACTGAAAAAAAAAAATTTTTCAGTAAACTATTAAAAAGATTAAAGATTTATACTTATTTCGTATCTAATCCCAAAATTTTAATAAAAAAGATTTCAAATAAATTAATTACTAACGACAAATATGAAGGCTTAGACTACAAAGAACTTTATTTAAGATTTGGTCAAAATGCAGTCATAGACCATAGACATTCTGAAGATCAATATGAATATGTAACCAATAAACAAAAGAATATATTATTTCCGCTATTAAAAAAAAATATAAATGCTCCGATTAAAAAAATCTTAGACTTTGGCTGTGGCACTGGTAGATTCACATATGATTTAAAAAAACTTTTTAATTGCTACATTGAAGGAGTTGACACAAGTAAATACTTAATAAGTTTATGCAAAAAAACACCTAACACTAAATTTTTTACTTTAGACAAAAACTATTCACAAATATGCAATAAATACGATTTAATATTTATTTGTCATGTTTTAAATGGAATTTCTGATGAAGAAGTATCTAAAATATCTAAAATTTTGACTAACTGTCTAAATAAAAACGGATATTTATTCATTGTTGAAATAACAGGTAAAAACAATATCGCAGGTTCTTGGCAAACGAGAACCGTTGATCAAATAAAAAGTTTCTTTTTGGAAATTAAACTTGATGAGATTTCAAAATATATAGATATTGATAATGAAGTTACTATTTTCTTAGGTCAAAATAATACGTAGGATGTAGTAAAAATAAACTTAATTAAGAAAACAAATATGAAAGTAATTGTTACAGGTGGTGCAGGTTTTATTGGATCAGCTTTAGTCAAGCATCTCATTAATGATTTAAATTATAATGTTTTAAATTTAGATAAACTTACTTATGCCTCAAATTTGGAATCTTTAAAAAAAATTGAGAATTCACATTTATATACTTTCAGTCAAGTTGACATTAATAATATTATTAGCCTTGAAAAAATAGTATTTGAATATCAACCAAATAAGATTGTTCACTTAGCAGCCGAGTCACATGTTGACAGATCAATTGATAATGCAAATGAATTTGTTAAAACAAATGTCATTGGTACATATAATATCTTAGAAGTTGCAAAAAAATATTTTTTTAATTTAAGCCAAGATGAAAAAAAAATGTTTAGACTTCACCATGTTTCAACTGATGAAGTTTTCGGTTCTATAGATAAAACTAATGGTAAATTTAATGAAAGTAGTCCCTATGACCCTAAGTCTCCTTATGCAGCAACAAAAGCGAGTTCAGATCATTTAGTCAGAGCATGGATTAATACATTTTCAATTCCAGCTATTATTACTAATTGTTCTAATAATTACGGTCCATGGCAATTTCCTGAAAAATTAATTCCCCTTACAATAATTAAAGCTATTGATAATGAATCAATCCCTATTTACGGAGATGGTTTACAAATTAGAGATTGGTTATTTGTTAATGATCACGTAAATGCCCTATCAAAAGTAATGTTAGAGGGAGTTTCTGGTACAACTTATAATATCGGTGGAAATGCAGAAATGACTAATTTAGAAATTGTGGGTCAAATATGTGAGTTACTAGATCAGTTAATACCAAAAAGTGATAAGTATTCAAATTTAATTTCACATGTTGAAGATAGACCTGGTCATGATAGAAGATACGCAATGGATACGACTAAAATAAGTGAAGAATTAAATTGGACACCAACTGAAACATTTTCGTCAGGTCTTAAAAAAACTGTTAAGTGGTATATTGAAAATATAAAGTGGTGCAGAGAAATAATGAAGAAAACATACAAAGGTGAAAGGCTAGGACTTTTTAAAAATGAATAACATCAAAGGTATTGTTTTAGCTGGCGGAGCTGGTTCTAGATTATATCCCCTGACATCCGCAACTTCTAAACAAATACTTCCAATATATGATAAGCCGATGATATATTATCCTTTATCAGTTTTAATGATTGCAGAAATTAGAGATATTTTAATTATTTCTTCCCCAGATGATATCATAAATTTTAAGCGGTTGTTTAATGATGGTAGTGATTTTGGTTTAAATATTGAATATGCTATTCAAGCTAAACCAGAGGGCATTCCTCAGGCAATTTCGATTGCAGAAAGTTTTATTGGAAATAGCAATATTTGCTTAATTTTAGGAGATAATATTTTTCATGGACAAGGGTTATATGAAAATATAAATCATGCAATTTCAAGAAAGAATGGCGCAACAATTTTTGCATACAAAGTAATGGACCCAAAGAGATTTGGAATAGTCGAATTTAACAAAAATAATGAAGTTATCTCTATTGAAGAGAAACCTCTTAAACCCAAATCAAATTACGCAGTAACTGGACTATATTTTTATGATAATTATGCAATTGAGTTGGTAAAAAAACTTAAACCCTCTGCTAGAGGAGAGTTAGAAATAAGTGATCTAAATAAAAGCTATCTCAAAAAAAATATGCTCAATGTTCAAATTTTTGGAAGAGGATTTGCATGGCTTGATACCGGAACTCATGAAAGCTTGATTGAAGCAAGCCAATATATTCAGACAATTGAAAAACGGCAAGGATTTAAAGTTGCCTGTCTTGAAGAAATTGCCTGGAGAAATGGATGGCTGACGACAGAAGATTTGGTTAAGAAAGGTAGAACAATCGAGAAGACACCCTATGGAAAGTACTTATTAGATATAACACATGATGTATGAAAAAAATATTATTTAATAAACCTTATTTGACTGGTGATGAATTAAAGTACATAAAAAAAGTATTTAAAAATGACGTATTTTATGGAAATTCTACTTTTACAAAACTGTGCGAGAGAGAAATTAAAAAAAAAATAAAAAGCAAATACGTATTATTAACAGACAGTTGTACCTCTGCTTTAGAAATTTCAGCTCTAATTTATAAAAAAAATATAGGTGACGAAGTTATAATGCCGTCTTACACCTTTACTTCAACAGCCTCTGCATTTTTAAAAGCGGGCTTTAAAATCAAGTTTGTTGAAATTGATCCTCTTACTGCAATGATTGATATAAACGCAGTAAAGAAAAGTATTACAAAAAAAACGAAGGTAATAGTGGCAGTACATTATGGCTCGTTTGCTGCTGAATTGAAAGATTTAAAAAAATTATGTGTAAAACATAAAATAAAACTAGTTGAAGATGCCGCACAGAGTTTCGGAAGTTTTATTAATAATAAGGCGGTTGGTACATATGGGGATATCGGTTGTTATTCATTTCATGAGACAAAAA
>MDTD01181699.1_pt1 | contig 36584 bp, 48 predicted proteins | sample 811221 | NCBI WGS metagenome assembly MDTD01 (sample SAMN05326646, study PRJNA326480) | marine metagenome | isolation source: seawater | place: Pacific Ocean: South West | collected 2011
GAGCAGGATACAAAGATTGCTGTAATGGACAGCACTCTAGAAAATTCTATTCGTCGCATCGAAATGGTTCATAAACGTGTCGATGACACGAATGAAGAAATCGAAAAACTTCGTGATCGTATTCGCACGTTAGAGAAGTGGGTTGCTGGTGCTGGTGCAGTAATTGCAGCAGCGACATTCATTATCGGTATTATCGCATCATCACCAGACGCAGACGCAAAGGAGTTCGATTATGGGAGCAATGGTTCCACCAAGCAGGAAATCCTGCTATAATTTTAGAGTTACAGAAATTAACCGAGTCGTTGACGGAGACACGATTGATGTTACAATCGATCTAGGTTTCGATCTATATAAAAAAGAACGAGTTCGCGTAGCAGGTGTTGATACACCAGAAAAACGTACTCGTGATTTAGAAGAAAAAGCACTTGGAATTGACGCAACAAACTGGCTCAAAGAAAAATTGGAGTCAACTCTCGCTGGTGATGATCAGTTGTCTATTAGGACTGAACTTGTTGGTGGTGTCGGTAAGTATGGTCGCTTACTCGGTTGGCTTTACGTCGGGGACGAAAATGTGTCCCTTAATGAGCAAATGATTACTGAAGGTTATGCTTGGGCATACGACGGCGGTACCAAGCAGAAAAACTTCAGTGAACTTAAAGAAATCCGCCGCGCACATGGAACTTTAGTATGAGACGTGAAATGCTAGAAGCACTTAAAGCAAGTGCTATTGGTAACATCAAGAGAGCAAAGATGAACATCGAAGTTTATCTTTCTAGTTCTGTTGGTATTGGTGAGCACCCTGATGTGATGGGTGCGATGGAAACTCAGATTGACATCATCGCTAAAGAAGAAGAAAGAATCCACGTAATTGAAAAATACTTAGAGTGACATGGCAACCGACAACATATATCTTGGTAATCCTAATCTAAAGAAGGCTAACGTTGAAATCAACTTTACGCCTGATCAGGTCAAGGAGTATGTGAAGTGTAGTCAAGATCCAGTATATTTCATTCAGAAGTATATCAAGATCATCTCTCTGGACAGAGGTCTCATCCCATTTGAGATGTATGACTTCCAGGTCGATATGACCTACAAGTTTCATGAGAATAGATTTAATATCGCTAAACTACCACGACAGTCTGGGAAGTCCACCATTGTGACTTCTTACCTGTTGTGGTATGTTCTTTTTAATGCCAATGTAAACGTAGCAATTCTCGCTAACAAGGCGGCGACTGCTAGAGAAATGCTTCAGAGATTGCAGTTATCATATGAAAACCTCCCCAAATGGCTCCAGCAAGGAATCTCCCAATGGAACCGAGGCAGTTTGGAATTGGAGAACGGCAGCAAAATCATGGCTGCATCTACTTCTGCTTCTGCTGTACGGGGCATGTCTTTTAATGTTATCTTCCTTGACGAATTTGCGTTTATCCCGAATCATATTGCTGATCAATTCTTTAGTTCTGTTTATCCTACTATTTCATCTGGTAAATCTACCAAAGTTATTATCATCTCTACCCCACACGGGATGAATATGTTCTACAAACTCTGGCATGATGCTGAGAGAGGTAAGAACGAATACACTACAACAGAAGTCCACTGGTCTCAGGTCCCTGGTAGGGACGCCAAGTGGAAAGAACAAACTATTGCTAACACTTCAGAAGAACAGTTCCGAGTTGAGTTTGAATGTGAATTCCTTGGATCTGTTGACACACTAATTTCTGCATCCAAGTTACGAACGATGGTCTATGAGGACCCAATAACTAGGAATGCGGGACTAGATGTATACGTGGAACCAGAAGAAGGTAAGACATATGTAATGACTGTGGACGTGGCGCGTGGTGTCACAAAGGATTATAGTGCGTTCTGCGTGATAGATACCACCACCATACCATATAAACTTGTAGCAAAATATAGAAACAACCAGATCAAACCACTATTGTTCCCTAATGTAATCCATTCGGTTGCTTGTAGTTACAACCATGCGTATGTCATGATTGAGGTTAATGATATTGGTGGACAGGTTGCGGACATCCTACAGTTTGATCTGGAGTATGATAACCTCTTCATGTGTGCAATGCGCGGACGTGCAGGACAAGTTGTTGGGCAAGGATTCTCTGGTAGCAAGACACAACTAGGTGTCAAGATGACTACCACAGTTAAGAAGACGGGATGCTCTAACCTAAAAGCATTGATTGAAGATGATAAATTAGAACTATCTGATTACGAGATCATCTCAGAACTTACTACGTTCATCCAGAGAGGACAAGCGTGGGAGGCAGAGGAAGGATGTAATGATGACCTTGCTATGTGTCTCGTTATATTTGCATGGGTTGCACTCACAGATTACTTCAAAGAGTTGCATGATGCTGATGTAAGAAACCGCATGTATCTGGAACAGAAAGAAGCAATCGAAGCAGACATGGCACCGTTTGGATTTATATCAGATGGTCTAGAAGATGATACGTTTGTTGATCCCGAAGGACAGACGTGGACAAATGCTGAGACTGTCGGTGAGTATGGTGATATGTCCCACATGTGGGAGTATTTGCATTGACATTTAATCCAGATCTAGAACACCTGCTATTTGTTGACAGAAAGTGTCGTACTTGTGGTCAGGTTAAAGTTCTGCTGGATAGTTTTTATCTAACTAGAAAGGATAGAGGTAGTCTACCTTCTGCTTATTCATACGAATGTAAGCAGTGTACTATCAAGAGAATTCAGAATTCAAGAACAGACGACCAAGGAATGTGGCAATACCCCGACTGGTAAAGGGTTCACGTCCCGTTTCCCCACTGTAAACATCCAAAATTCTAAATAGTTTCAGCATCAGACTTGAATACTTCCAAGGAGTTTACAGATGGCATCAACGCAGCTTTCCCCTGGGGTTGTCGTAAAGGAGAGGGATCTAACAACGGTAGTTAACGCAACGGTGGATAACGTTGGCGCTATCGTCGGTTCTTTTGAAAAAGGACCCGTTGAAGAGGTAATTTCTATTGCTTCTGAAAGCGAACTTCTCTCTGTGTTCGGCAAACCTACCGAGTTTAACTACGAATACTGGTTTTCGGCAGCACAATATTTACTGTATGGTGGTAGCCTAAAGGTTATCCGTGCAGACAACGCTTCACTTAAGAACGCTATTGATACTGCTCAGTTCACAGTAACAACTTTCTCAGCAGTTGACACAACTCTGACAGTCGCGGATTCGACTGACTTTGACGTGTCAGATCTGCTCTTGATCGACGCAGAACTTATTTCGATCACAGCAGTTAGTGGTAACGACGTATCGGTTACTCGCGGACAACTTAGTACCGCAGCAACCTCTCACGCCGCTGCTTCTGACATCACCCTGATCGAACCAACCGCTTCGGTCACTACTATCGATGAGGGCGGTACCTTCACCGATTCCGATACTACACTGACTGTTACATCGGTAGCATCACTGAGTGTATCGACTAACGACTACATCAGAATTGACGACGAAATTCTTCGCGTTACTGCCATTGCTGGCGAAGACCTTACGGTTACTCGCGCACAACTTGGTACTTCTGCTGCAGCACATACCAACTCTTCTACTGTTACTAAGCAGACTGTAACAGCAAACAAGACAACCATTAACGAGTCTACCTCTACTGGTGTTTCTGCTCCTATCATCAAAAATCTCGATACCTACGAGAACACTGTTGAGACAGCATCAAACAACTATAAGTGGGCAGCACGTAACCCTGGCGTCTATGGCAACTCTTTGAGAGTTGTGATGACTGACGCAGGCGCAGATCAAATTCTGTATCTGTCACAACCTACTTCCGCTGAGTGGGAATTCACGAACGGCGCAGAGGTTGCATTCTCTAACACCAACACTTACGGTAAGGTCTACAGCTACAACGTTGTTCTTACACTTAAGGCAAGCAACCTGGTTGGTGACTGGGCAGCAGATAACTTCTTCACCGCTAACGGTGGTAACACCACTGGTCGCGTTGTTGCTTGGGATCGCGCACTCCGCAAACTGGAAATCACAATCGCTGGTACATCTTCTGATGTATTTGAGGTTGAAGATAGTCTGACAGAACTGGCAAACAACAACGGCGCTGCTGGATCTGCAACTGGTGACTCTGGTCAAATCGAATCGATTGAGCGTAGACTGTATGTCTCACTCAACTCTGGATCTCCTCGTTTCCTCTCCAACCAAAGTGTTGATGACGCAAACGCTGCTAATATCACTATCGCTAACGTTGGTGATGCATATGCAGAGAGAGTATATGGTAACAATGCACTCTGGGTAAACATCGCAACCCGTCCTACTTCTTCACAGTGGGTTCTGGATAGAGGTGGTCGCCATGACCTGATGCACATCCTGGTCATCGACGGTGACGGCAAACTGACTGGTACTCCTGGCACAGTTGTTGAGAAGCACTTGAATGTTTCTAAGGCAACTGATGCTCGCGGACCACAAGGTGAAGCACTCTACTACAAGGATGTAATCAAGAACAACTCTTCTTTCATCTACTGGGGTGCACACGAAACCGTTCAACTGTTCGACAAGGACGCTACTGCTAACGGTTCCTTCGGACGCACTGGTGTTGGCACTGACTTCGACCTGCTCAAGTCTTCCGCTGCACTTGAAACTCTGGACAATCCTTACAACACTAACTCTGACTCTAAGGCAATGCCTTTGACAAAGGGTCATTCATCTCTGAAGTCTTCACTTCAAGGTGGTGTTGATGGTTACACCCTGAGTCGTCAGAAAGTTCTTGCTGGTTACGACCTAATCTCTGATGCAGAGACACAGGAAGTTGACTACATCATCATGGGTCCTTCCATGAGCACAGAACTTGATAGTCTCGCTAAAGCACAGAAGGTAATTGACATCGCTGCACTCCGTAAGGACTGTATCGCATTCATTTCACCTCAGCGCAGCGATGTTATCGGCGTTCCTACTTCCCGCCAGATTGTAGATCGTACGGTTGAGTTCTTTGATCAACTGAGCAGCACTTCCTACGCTGTCTTTGACAACAACTATAAGTACATCTACGATAAGTACAACGACAAGTATCGTTATATTCCTTGCAATGCTGACATTGCTGGTCTCACTTTGAGCACCACTCTGAACCAAGAACCCTGGTTCTCACCTGCTGGTTTCAACAGAGGTCAACTCCGTAACGCAATCAAACTTGCTTACTCTCCTCTGAAAGATCACAGAGACATCTTGTATGCATCAAGAGTTAACCCGATTGTTGCATTCCCTGGTCAGGGCATCGTTCTTTACGGTGACAAGACTGCTCTTGCCTACCAGTCCGCATTCGACAGGATCAACGTCCGTCGTCTGTTCCTGGTAATGGAGCAAGCGATTGCCGAAGCAGCGAAGACTCAACTCTTTGAATTGAACGACGAGTTCACTAGACAGTCCTTCAAGAATATTGTTGAACCCTTCTTGCGTCGTATCCAATCACGTCGTGGCGTAGTTGACTTCCTCGTAGTTTGCGACGGAACCAACAACCCACCTGACGCAATCGACCGTGGCGAGTTCTTCGCGGAAATCTTCGTGAAACCCACACGCTCTATCAACTACATCACTCTCACCTTCACGGCGACGAGAACTGGTGCTTCCTTCTCGGAAATCACCTCCTGATTTAGTCCTTAGGGGGTCAAGCGACCCCCATAATCTTTCTTCTCTATAAAAAATTTCGGAGTAAACAATGGCTGAACAACGTAGAAGATCTCCAGGACAAGTGGAAGGTGGGTTTATCGACTCTCCCATCTTTAATTTCCGCGACAAGATCGAAGATCTTGCTCGCCCTAATCTGTTCCAAGTGGAGATTCAATTCCCTGAGTTAGTATCCTCAGGTCGTCCTGGTGTCGGCGGTAACGTCGGATCATCGGAAAACAGAAAGCAAGAAGAAGCAGGTGCCGCACCTGAATCTCTCGCAGGATCAAACATGATGTCTACCTTCCTTGTGAAGGCAGCAAACCTCCCCGCATCGACCATCGGTGTTATCGAGGTTCCTTACAGAGGACGTATGCTCAAGATCGCAGGTGACCGCACCTTTGAACCTTGGACAGTTACAGTGCTGAACGATCAAGAGTTTAGACTTCGCACCAAGTTTGAAGAGTGGGCATCCCGCATTCAGAACTTGCAGCAGAACATTCAAGACGCCAAAGAAATTGGTGACTACCAGTCTAACGCTATCGTGCGTCAGTATTCTAGACAGGGTGATCAGAAGAAGGCATACTCCTTCCAAGGCATCTGGCCTAGCAGCATTAGCGCAATCGATCTGGCATGGGATAACAACGATACTCCTGAAGAGTACACCGTTGAATTCCAGGTACAGTTCTGGACATTCGCAGATGATGTCAACGCTGGTAACGCTGTTCAAAAGAACAGTTCGGTATAAGTAGTTTTTGATGCCTTATAAATAACTCGTATAAGGCACAAATACAGGTTTAATAATGGCAAACCTTTTTGGTTATTCTCTAGCTCGTAAGAAGGGTCAGCAACCTGCTGGTCCTTCTTTTGTGCGTAAAGACAGCGAAGACGGAGCAGCGCCCGTCAGTGCTGGGGGATACTTCGGTCAATACGTTGACCTTGGCGATGCTGCAAACAAAGCATCGGAGTCGGATCTTATCGGTAGATACCGTGAGATGTCGCTCCATCCCGAATGTGATTCTGCAATTAATGATATTGTCAACGAGGCAATCGCAGGTGATCTAGACAATCATCCTGTAGATGTTGAGTTGTCAAATCTCCGCGTGTCGGAGAGTTTGAAGCGTGTCATCCGTGAGGAGTTCGCGAACATCCTATCTCTTCTGGATTTTGATCGTAAAGCATATGATCTCTTCCGTCGCTGGTATATTGATGGTCGCTTGTTCTTCCACAAAGTAATTGATCCAAAGGATCCAAACAAAGGTATCACAGAAATTAGATACATCGATCCTCGCAAGATCAAGAAAGTTATTGAGTTCGACAAACCCAAAGATCGTCAGGCACCTGTCGATCCGCAGCAAGGAAGTCTTGCTCCTAAGTCTGTCGAGTATTACATTTATGCACCCAAAGGTTTGAAAGGGTATGAGAACCAGGGCGTAAGAATTGCACCTGATGCTATTTGTTATTGTCACTCTGGTGTGCTGGATATGCAGCGCAACTATGTTCTTTCTCACCTACATAAATCAATCAAAGCTCTCAATCAACTTAGAATGATTGAGGACTCTCTGGTCATTTATCGTCTGAGCAGAGCACCCGAGCGTAGAATTTTCTACATCGATGTTGGTAATCTTCCTAAGCAGAAGGCGGAACAATACCTCCGTGAGGTTATGTCCCGTTATAGAAACAAGTTGGTGTACAATGCGGACACTGGCGAGATCAGAGACGATAAGAAATTCATGTCAATGTTGGAGGACTTCTGGCTTCCAAGACGCGAGGGAGGGCGCGGCACTGAAATTTCTACCCTACCTGGCGGGCAAAACCTCGGTGAACTGGAAGACGTAAAATACTTCCAGAAAAAACTCTATCGTGCACTCAACGTGCCCGAGTCACGTCTAGAGGCAGCGGAATCCAGTTTCAATCTTGGTCGTAGTGCCGAGATTACTAGAGACGAAGTTAAGTTCCAGAAATTTATCACACGTCTCCGCAAACGTTTCAGCGACATGTTCAATGATCTGCTGAAAACGCAACTGGTTCTGAAAGGTGTCATTGAACTAGAAGAATGGGATGAGATCAAGGAGTCAATCCAATATGATTACATTGCTGACAACTACTTCAGTGAACTAAAAGAGAAAGAAATTCTCAACGAACGTCTTGCTCTTTTACAACAGATGGACCCCCTTGCTGGCAGATATTTCTCACTAGATTATCTGCGCCGTCAAGTCCTTAAGCAAACTGACGAAGAGATCCGCGAGATCGATAAGCAGATGGCGAAGGAAATACAGGAAGGCAAACTCATTGATCCTATGTCAATGCAACAAATGGAGGTTGAACAGATGGCAATGTCACTGCAACCACCCGAACCTGAACAGGAAGAAGGTATATCTCCAGAGGATTATGAGCGCGGTAATATCTAAACTTTCTAAATAGTACATAATGTGTGAAAATCATGGCATCACAAGCAGCAAGTGACATCGTTAATGCAATCTTTGCAGGTCAGAAAGACCTTTCTGATTATGTTAAAGATGCAATGCACGACAAAGCACTAGACGCCATTGGCGCAAAGAAGGTCGAATACGGTAAGCAGGCTTTCGCTCCTACTCCAGACTCCCCTGAGGAGGAAGAGGTCGAAGCACCCGAAGCGACATCCGAACCACAAGAGGAAACTCCTGATGAAACTGATAACGGAAACGATTGAAGAAGCCAAGGTAGTTATTACCGAAGGCAAATCTGGTCAAAAGAACCACTTCATTGAAGGCATTTTCCTTCAAGGTGATCTCAAAAACCGTAACGGCAGAATGTATCCTGTTGGTCTTCTTGAAAGAGAAGTAACCAAATATGATCAGAGTTACATTCAAAAAGGTCGTGCGCTGGGTGAATTGGGACATCCCGAAGGTCCGACCATTAATCTTGATCGTGTATCACACAGCATTCAATCTCTCAAGAGAGAAGGTAATAACTTTGTTGGCAGAGCGCGTATCCTGGATACTCCCATGGGTCGCATTGCCAAATCACTTCTTGATGAGGGTGTGAAACTGGGTGTATCATCCCGTGGTCTTGGTTCCTTAAAGGAAACAAACGGCATGAAAGTTGTTGCAGACGACTTTATGCTCGCAACTGCTGCAGACATTGTTGCAGATCCATCTGCTCCTGATGCTTTCGTTAACGGAATCATGGAAGGAAGAGAGTGGGTCTGGGAAAATGGTCTTATCTCCGAGCAAAAACTTGAGAGAATTAAGAACCAAATCGACAATGCAGCGCATCAACAACTGGAAGAGCGCAAATTATTTGCCTTTAACCAGTTCTTGAAAAATCTGTAATCATAAATAACTATAGCAAATTCGTAGAAATTGTCAGGAGACTACAATGTCAGAAAGTATTGAAACAACTTTGGACGAATCGAGCGTAACCGCTGGCGCAAAACCTGCTGATCCCCAAGGGAAACTGGAGAATGACGGCAGTGGTCTTGCTGGCGTTACTGATCTAGGTGGACCTACCCCCCAGAACAGTAAGCCCGACGATGAGTCTAACAAGTACAAGATCGTCGGTAAATCCGCGACACCCCCTTCCACCAAACCTTCCGCCGCTTCAGGGCAGAAAGCAGAATTCTCTGCCAAGGGTGATGTACAAGCATCCCACGAACCCGAGGGTGAGGTAATTGCTGAAGAAGAGTCAGAAGAAGAAACCGTAATCGAGGTTGATCTTTCTGCTGACGTTGCAGCACTTACTGAGGGTGAAGATCTTTCCGAAGAATTCAAAGAGAAAGCAGCAACCATTTTTGAAGCAGCGGTTGTTACTCGTTTGAATGAAGAACTGAAGGTCATGCATGAAGAGTATGCCAAAGTTCTGGAAGAAGAAATTGAGACCGTAAAAGGTGAACTCGCTGAGAAGGTAGATGAATACCTTAGCTACGCTGTAGACCAGTGGGTTAACAAGAACGAGATCGCTATCGAACACGGCATTAGAGTCGAGATGGCGGAATCCGTTATGGAAGGTCTCAAACAAGTTTTCACAGAGAACTACATCGAAATCTCTGATGAAAAAGTTGATTTGGTTGACGAGATGACCGAACAACTCGATATTATGGAGAAAAAACTCAACGATCAAGTCGAGGAGAACGTTAATCTTGTAAAAGAGATTGGCGCATACACCAAGAATGGGATTGTGAGCGAAGTTTCAGAAGGTCTGTCACTTACCCAAAAGGAAAAGTTGGCTGCACTTGCTGAGGCAGTTGAGTTTGAAGATGAAACATCCTACCGCGAGAAGGTTGCAACTCTACGTGAGTCGTACTTCTCCACTAAGCCCAATGTTACTCCTAGTGAGTTGACTGAGGACGTGAAAGTCGAGAATCAAGATGTAGGTGACACCATGTCGCACTATGTCCAAGCACTCTCTCGCTGGTCTAAATGATTTTAGATCGTAATTTAGTTCACTTTACCACCAAATAAGGTATACAAAGCAATGTTCAATTCCGAATCTTTGCAGGAAAAGTGGGCACCTATTCTGGAACACTCCGAGATTGATAACATCTCCGACAAGTATAGAAAGGCTGTCACCTCTATCCTGCTCGAAAACCAAGAAAAATTCCTGAAAGAGGAAGCAGGTGTGCTGACTGAAGCCGCACCTACAATGTCTGCTGGCACCGCTGGTTTTAGTGGTTCTTCCACTGCAACTGGTCCTGTTGCTGGTTTCGACCCTGTGCTGATCTCCTTGATCAGACGTAGCATGCCTAAGCTGATTGCTTATGACATCGCTGGCGTTCAACCGATGACTGGTCCTACTGGACTGATCTTCGCAATGCGCTCACGCTACGGCACCAACCGTACTGCTGGTACTGAAGCATTCTTCAACGAGGCAGACACCGAGTTCTCCGCAGAGAACGCAGCAAGCGACCTTGGAAGAACTGCTCAGGCAGGATCCAACCCTGGTCTGCTCAACGATAGTGGCACCTACAATACCTCTGATGGTATGCCTACTGCTGAGGCAGAAGCACTGGGTGACGCTTCTGGAAACCAGTTCGCTGAAATGAACTTCAGCATTGAGAAGGTTACTGTGACTGCTAAGTCCAGAGCCCTCAAAGCTGAGTACAGTTTGGAACTGGCACAAGACCTTAAGGCAGTTCATGGTTTGGACGCTGAGAGCGAACTCGCTAACATCCTTTCTACTGAAGTTCTCGCTGAGATCAACAGAGAAGTTGTTAGAACTGTCTACAAGATCGCTCGTCCTGGCGCTCAGAACAACACTGCAACTGCTGGTATCTTCGACCTTGACGTTGACTCCAACGGTAGATGGTCGGTTGAGAAGTTCAAAGGTCTCCTCTTCCAAATCGAAAGAGACATGAACGCAATCGGGCATGAAACTCGTAGAGGAAAGGGTAACATTCTGATCTGCTCTGCTGACGTTGCTTCTGCACTGTCTATGGCTGGCGTTCTGGATTACACTCCTGCACTGTCTGGCAACAGCGGTCTCCTTCCTGACGACAACAGCAGCACTCTTGCTGGTACTCTGAACGGAAGAATCAAGGTCTATGTTGATCCTTACTCTGCTAACGTAAGTGACCGTCACTTCTACGTTGCTGGTTATAAGGGTTCTTCTGCCTATGACGCTGGACTGTTCTACTGCCCATATGTACCCCTCCAGATGGTACGTGCCGTCGGTCAGGACACCTTCCAACCGAAAATTGGCTTTAAGACTCGTTACGGAATGGTTGCAAACCCATTCGCTGAGGGAACCACTCAGGGTAGCGGCGCTCTTAACGCTAACGCCAACCGTTACTACAGACGTACACTGGTTGACAACCTCATGTGATCAATTACTCACATACGAGTATCATCAGGCGACCTACGGGTCGCCTTTTTTATTAAATAGAGTTATACTTATGGTGTCCGTATGCCTAGAAACACTATGACTAAAGCGGAGTTTGAGACAAGGGTTCTCAAATTAAAGAATGAGCTGTATGATGGGTCATGGAGTGCTCGTAACGGTGAGTGGCATGACGGTGCACACACCATGCTTAATCGCATACTGGAACTCTTACAAGAATATCGTTACTAATGGTTACCGAAGAAAAAGTACAGGAGATGATTGATGCTGCAATTCGTAGACACAACCGCAATGCTGGAATTATTTCTGTCATTGTTGGGTGGGTTGTTCTTTCTCTATTTGCTGAAGGTCTCCTCAGGCTCATTGGGGTAATTCCCCCACTACTACCCTGGTTAGAAATTAAATTATGAAACTCACTAATTCTGATTGGCGATACTCGGATGCCCGCATGGCACTCCGAGATGAAGTTTTTCGTATGCTGAAACCATACCTGGGTGAATATCCTCAGGCAGTCTATGAGTTCTCAGATACATATGTAAGTCAAGGTAACCCTGATGCCTCTCTGGTTGAGGATCAGTTCAAACTATACCTTGCTTCTATAAATACTAGAAGTCTTACAGAGCAACAAAGTGGCAACTTGGAACAACCAGATAGCTAATAAAAACTTCTTGAGTCCTATTGGGTTCAAGTTTATACTGGCAAAGTATCCAAAGATTGCATACCTTTCTCAGTCTGCTAATATTCCTGCTATCAACCTGGGCATTGTAGAGCAACCTACTGTATATGGTAGACCTCTACCCACTGATGGAAACATCAGTTATGACCCTTTCACCATGAATTTCCTCGTGGATGAAAACATTGAGAATTACCTGATCCTACACAACTGGATCAGGGGTCTTGGTGTGCCTGATCGTTTTAGTGAGCGTAGAGAATTCCTAGACAAGCAGGCAAAGTTATCATATAACGCAGAGGGTGGTGATACAAAGTTCGCTGATGCGACTCTCACTGTCCTTAACTCAAACTTCAAATCCAACTTCCAAGTGGTATTTTATGATATAATACCAATATCTCTTAGTGCGTTGGATTTTAATGCTACGGTAGACGGCACAGAATATGCTGCTGCCTCAGTAACATTTAGATATAGGTCTTACGAAATTCAAGCACTGGAGGGTTCTCGTAATAAAGCACTTGAATAATGGCAGTCTTGAACCTTGAGCGCATCCAAGAACAATGGGCAGAGGATGCACCTATTGATGAGCATGATTTAGTTAACCAAGCACTTGCTGTGCCTGGTCTTCATCAACGCTGGATGACATACTATAGCACATTTAAGTTGATGCATAGTGATGCGACAGCAAACCTTAGTCGTGTCACAAAATTTAAGTACGAATACTATGCAGGCAAGTCACCTGCAGCAGTGTATAAAGAAAAACCTTTTGATCACAAAGTTCTCAAAGGTGACCTAGACAAGTATGTCTATGCCGATGACGAGTGGATCAAAGCAAAGCAGAAAATAGACTACCTTGAAACTTGCCTATATTACATAGAGGGCGTTCTAAGACAGATCTCTAATCGAGGTTACACAATCAAGAACGTCATTGATTTGAGAAAGTTTGAAGCAGGTTTTTGATGACTACAATCATTAAGAAGAATGAGGTTTACATTAAGGTAAACGCGGAACCTCATGTGCATCAGGAGTTAGCAGATTATTTTTGCTTCGATGTACCAGGGGCGAAGTATATGCCACACTATAGATCTCATGTATGGGATGGAAAGATTCGTTTGTATTCACCAGCAACAGGTGAGATATACGCGGGTCTTTTTGATTATGTCACAGACTTCTTAAAACAGAGAGGGTACATATATAACATTGAAACCAGTGAGCACTATGGAAGACCGACCGATACCGACCCTCTCATCACACCTGAGAGTGTTGCGGGGTTTGTTGGGTCTCTCAACCTACCTTTCAAAATCAGAGATTACCAACTCAAAGCAGTATTCTCAGCTCTTAAGAACAATCGCAAACTTCTACTCTCGCCCACAGGATCAGGAAAATCCCTGATTATCTACTGCCTGTTGAGATGGCACCTGAAGTATAATAGAGAAATTCTAATTATTGTACCTACCACGTCTCTGGTGTCACAGTTGACACAAGATCTCAAGGATTATGGATGGGCAGCAGATCATTACGTCCATCAGATCATGGGTGGTAGAGAAAAATATGTAGAGACGCCTGTTGTTATATCTACTTGGCAATCAATTTATAAGGAACCTAAGAAGTTCTTCAAACGTTTTGACGTGATCATCGGTGATGAGGCGCACCTATACAAGGCAAAGTCCTTGACAGGTATCCTGACAAAGTGTCATGACGCTAGGTATCGGATCGGTCTGACAGGGACACTTGACGGGATGAAAACACATCAGTTGGTCCTTGAAGGACTCTTTGGTAAATGTAACCAGGTGACAAAGACCGCCGACCTAATGAACGCAGGTACCTTGACAAAACTGAAAGTGAAGTGCTTAGTCCTGCAGCATGGTTACGTGCCATTTGATTCCTATCAGCAAGAGATGGACTTCATTGTATCACATCCCAAGCGAAATAAGTTCATCGCCAAACTGGCAGAGGACTTGGATGGCAACACACTCGTACTATTCAACTACGTGGAGAAGCACGGTGACCCGCTTTTAGAAGTGCTAAATAATTGTGTAACAGAAGACCGCAAGGTTTTCTATATCCACGGTGGTGTTGAGACTGCCGAACGTGAACGTGCGCGTCAGATCTGCGAAACAGAATCGAACGCAATCATTCTTGCCAGTTATGGGACCTTCTCTACTGGTATTAATATTCGGAATCTCCACAATATAATTTTCGCTTCCCCTTCTAAGTCCCGCGTACGAAACCTACAATCTATTGGTCGTGTATTGCGGAAAGGTGAAAATAAATCTCAAGCAGTTCTTTATGATATTGCTGATGATTGCTCTAGAGGATCAAGACAAAACTACACTCTGAGACATTTGGTTGAAAGAATCAAAATTTATACAGAGGAAAAGTTTAATTATGAAGTCTCGAAAATTAGATTCAAAACATGATTAATTACATTCAACACGACAAAGAATTTTACGGTGTTATTAAACTCTCCCAAGGTGAAGAAATCATGGGGGAGTTAATTGTCACGGACGATGCTGAGTCACCAGGTACATCTATTGTTTTTATTACCCATCCTGCTAGAAGTAAAGCAGTAGAGATAGAGAAACAAGGACAGATGGGTATGGGCGTCGGTCTACTTAAGTGGCAATACTTCTCGGATGAACACTTCTATATTATTCCCGAGAAAGATATTCTGTGCATCTCTCCTATGAGTCCCACAGGTATCGCTGCGTATAAACGATGGTTAAAAACAGAAGAAGGAATAGAAGATAAGTCAGAAGAACATCCTTTCTATAGAGAAGTCAGTGAAAACATGGGTTCTCTAGGTTCAGTTACAACTGCTAAGTCCTTCTTAGAAAAATTATTCAATGCCCCTAGTTCAGATAAGAGCTAATAGATCTCTTCTGAACCCTTACAGTGTTAGTTTAATTAGTATTGGTCACTTTGTCAAGCTTGACACATGAACACTATTAATGTAGTATAATATCTATAGGTGCAAATGTTCTCATGGCAATTATGGCTCCGAAGAAAAAACAGCACTACGTTGACAACAAGAAATTTCTTGAAGAACTCGTCAAGTATCGTAAACGAGTCCATGTCGCCAAAGAACGTGGTCTAAAAAAACCCAGAATTACAGAATATATCGGTGAGTGCTTTCTCAAGATTGCAACTCACCTTTCATATAGACCAAACTTCATCAACTACATGTACAAAGAAGACATGATTGGTGATGGTATAGAAAATTGTGTGCAGTACATCGATAATTTTGATCCCGCAAAATCATCAAATCCCTTTGCTTATTTCACTCAAATCGTCTACTATGCTTATTTGCGGCGTATTTCTAAGGAGAAGCGGCAGATGGATATTAAAGACAAACTTATAGAGAAGAAAGGTTTTGATGAAGTCTTCCACACTGATGGCGAACATAGTCATGCAGAAATGAACTCCATTAAATATCGTATTGAATCTAACATGAGGAATTAATTATGAGTAAGGACAAACCAATCTCGGTAGAAGACTACAAAGATGTCGCTGATGATTTCTTTGCTAAGTACGACTTCGTTTCACAACGTATTGAAGGTCGTGCTGAGGACGTGCTGAAAGTAATGGAAGCACTTACTGGTGCAGTTATGCGTGAGCGTGCTGCAAACAAAATCGGACCCTTTGGATTTAACAAAAAAGATGGAGACACAGCAACAGACACAACCGACGGAGAAGACGGAGGAAGTGAAGGTGCCTGATGGTGCTGAACTAATCGACGATTGCTTCTGGGTATGGGAGACACGTTTCGGTCTCTTCTCTACAATGACCACAGCAGGGCGTCAAATGCTTACCGCTGGTGTTCGCGACGGTGCTATCTCAATGACTCGTTGGCACCTTAAGTGTGAGCAAGAAGGATGGCCTGAGGGTAGCGTCAGGGTTGTCGGTAAAGGTATCGTTGAGGGTAAACTCTAATGAGTTATACATCAGACTACTGGGGTGGTAAACTCTGTGACAAGTGCATAGACCGCAAGGCAAAACTTATAGAACAGTTAAGTGAATTGGTTGGGGGTACCGCTTCGGAAGTAATTGTGGTAGACTCAAGAGGTAATGAGTCACGACGTATCGTTATTGAGTACCCCTATGAAAGTCCTACTAATAACTGATCAGCACTTTGGTGTACGGAATGACAACCAAGTTTTCGTTGACAAGTACAAGAAATTTTATAACAACGTCGTCATTCCATTTATTGATAAGCATGGTATCACTGAGATTATATGTCTTGGTGATACTTTTGATAAGCGAAAAAGTATTAACTTTGCATCTCTGGATGCTGCAAAAGAAATGTGGTTCACTCCTCTACAAGAGAGAGGTGTCACCATGCACATGCTTGTAGGCAATCATGACATTTACTACAAGAACACTCTACGTGTTAATGCACCTGAACTATTACTCTCAGAGTATACCAACATATCAGTCGTTCACGAACCTTGTCAGTATAACTTTGGTGGTCGTGACATACTTCTTCTTCCTTGGATATGTGATGAGAACCGAAAGAGTTCCATGGATTTTGTTGATAAAAGTGATGCAACTGTCTGTATGGGGCATCTTGAGCTTAATGGTTTTGAAGCTATCCCAGGTCACTTCATGGACCACGGAGATGACCCCACCCCCTTTGACAAATTTGATCTGGTCTGCTCAGGACATTTTCACATGAAGTCCCGCAGAGGTAATGTAAACTACCTCGGCAACCCGTACCAACTTTATTGGGGTGACTACGCACAGAAGCGTGGTTTCCATGTACTAAATACTGATACTCTGAAACTGACGTTCTTCCCTAACCCATATGACATCTTCCAGAAGGTGTACTATGACGATACGCAAGAACTTAAACTCCCTAAAAATCTCAAGGGATCCTTTGTCAAACTCATTGTCGAAAAGAAAACCGATCAGGTTAAATTTGATCAGGTAGTCCAGCAGTTACAAACTATTGGTTGTGCAGATCTTAAGATCATTGAAGATCTTACGGTCGATCTTGGTGATGTAGATGATGCTATTGAAACTGAGGACACTCTCACAACTCTAGAAAGATGTGTGTCTGATCTGGACAATAAAGATGATGTCTTTGCTATACTCAAATCCTTGTACTTGGAAGCACAACAATAATGTTTGTACTAACAGACGATGCAACTGGCGGCGTTTACGCTGTAAAAGATGATTCGGACGGGCGTCAAGTTGTAACTATGTTCGTTGACAAGGACGATGCTGTCAGGTATTATAGTCTCCTGGAAGCAAATGGATTTGCTCGTACACTAACCGTGACCGAGGTTGAGAGTGACGTGGTAAAAGACAACTGTGCTATGCACGGATACATGTTTACCATCATCACTCCTGATGACATTATCGTTCCACCACCTGAAGAAGACTTAGAAGACATTCCTAAAGCATGATTGTATTTGAAAAATTGCGTTGGAAGAACTTTCTCTCCACTGGCAATAACTTTATTGAACTTGACCTAGTAAAGTCTCCTTCCACACTTGTGATTGGTAGGAACGGTGCAGGCAAGTCCACGATGTTAGACGCACTGACCTTTGTTTTGTTTAATAAACCCTTCCGTCAGATTAAGAAGGGTCAACTGATCAACAGTGTAAACGAAAAGGAATGTGTAGTTTCGATTGATTTCCGAATCGGCAGTGTAGAGTACCAAGTAATACGTGGTATCAAACCCAATGTATTTGAAATCTACCGTAACGGATCGCTTATCGATCAGGATGCCGCGAACAAGGACTATCAGAAATACCTTGAGCAGAGCATACTTAAACTTAACTTCAAGTCTTTCACTCAGGTTGTTATTCTTGGTAGTAGCACTTTTGTTCCTTTCATGCAACTGTCTGCTCCGCATAGAAGGGAGGTTATCGAAGATCTTCTCGACATTCAAGTCTTCTCGCGGATGAATGCGATCCTAAAAGATCGAGTCAAGGACACTAAAGAAGAGATTAAAGACTGCTCTCATCTGTTGGAGATGGCACAGAAGGAAGTAGATCTAAAGACAGCATTTATAGATCAATTAGAGGCACAGTCAGGCAAATATAATAAAGAAAAGCAGGAAAAAATTTCTGCAAATCTACAACGTATCTCTGAAATTAATTCAGAGGTAGCAGCACTTGATACTGCAATCCTAAAACTGGAACCAGAAACCCTGAAACATGGGGAATTGACCAGTAATATGGAAAAACTTAAAGAACTTCAGAGTAAAATTAATTACAACTTCCGTAAAGGAAAGAAAGATCTTAAGTTCTACAACGATAACGATGAGTGTCCCACATGCTCACAAACCATTGATACTAAATGGAAAAAAGAACAATGTGGTACACTTAATGAGCGTATCCTCAAATACAATACAGCGTTAACTGATCTAAAATCTAAAATAGAGTTGATCACCACACAGATCTCCACTATTGATTCAATCAATATGGACATCACGGACAAACGTTATACGATTTCTTCCATGCTCCGCGAGGAGAACAACCTGTCTAAGGAAAACAATCGTCTAACAGAAGAACTCAACAAGGGTACGCCTAATGTTGACAAGGAACGTGATAGTCTAAACGCATTCCTAGTAGCAAGAGATGAGAAACAGGCAGAGTGTGCTCAGGTTGGTGCTAGGTTTGACAATCTAAAAGTTGTTGGTAACCTATTAAAAGATGGTGGCATCAAAACCAAGATCATTAATAAGTTCATTCCAACCATCAACTTAAAAATTAATAAATACCTATCTGAAATGGACTTCTTTGTCAACTTCACACTTGACGAAGAGTTCAATGAAGTCATCAAATCACGTTTTAGAGATGTATTTTCCTATGCATCTTTTTCTGAAGGTGAGAAACAAAAGATTGACCTTGCATTACTCTTTACTTGGCGAGCGATTGCCAAACTTAAGAACAGTACAAGTTGTAATCTCTTGATTCTTGATGAGGTATTTGATTCTTCTCTTGATAGTTCTGCAACTGACGAACTATTCAAGATTTTGAAAGGTCTGGGTGACAATACCAATCTGTTTATCATCAGTCATAAGGGCGAAATTCTTCTCGATAAGTTTAATCGCACTGTGACCTTTGATAAACCGAATGATTTTTCTCAGATGACAGAAGAATAATGTTAAAAATCGCAGAATATGTCGGAGTGATGTTGAACAAACCCGTTATACCCTGTATACTCGGTGCGTTAATTTTATTTCCCATCACATATTTTATGATCGATTCACTAAAAGAACCAGAGAGGTACCTAGGACATGGCGAGGGAAGGAGAGAAGATTGATATTGGGTATAATGATACCCAAATCTTGTACGAGGCGTTATCTGCCTATGCTAAACAACAACCAGACTTGTCTAAAGCAGAGCATGCCATCACACTCGCAGATATTTTCTATGATATTCTTGTAAGTGAAAGGATGGAAATGGAACAAAACGCTAGGTTGGACTAGAGACAGTTCACAAACCGTCCCCTAGGAGCACACAGGTGCCTCTAGGGGTATTATTATATCCATATACAGACACACAGAATTACATGACCACTCAAGAAATCAAAGGTACCCTCGCTAAACTGCTTGCTACCGAAAATCTTGTAGTGGAGCACCGCGTGTGTGAGACTGCTTCGTTTGACGTTGACCGTCGCGTACTTGTCCTTCCTATCTGGAAAGACCTTGACAACGATACATATGATTTGCTCGTCGGTCACGAGGTAGGACACGCACTCTACACTCCTACTACTGAGCAAGAGGCAATTCCTAGCGACATCCCCCGTTCATACGTGAACGTGACTGAGGATGCTCGTATTGAGAAGAAGATGAAGTATAAATTTCCTGGTCTATCCAAGTGTTTCTACCGTGGATACCAACACCTTCATGAGCGTGACTTCTTCAACGTTCAGAACACTGATCTTTCCAGACTGAAACTCATCGACCGTATCAATCTTCACTTCAAGATCGGTACATATGCAATGATTCCTTTCCAGAGCGATGAGAAGCAGTACGTTGACCTAGTTGACGAGTGTGAGACCTTCTCTGACTGTGTTGACGCTGCTCGTGTCATCTACGACCTTGAGCAACAGAAGCGTAAGGAACAGCAAGAGAACCAGAAGGCACCAGAAGATGCAAGTGCACAGTCTGGCGGCGACCAAACTGTTGACATGGTTGACCCTGGTGACAATGACTCTGATGAGCAAGAGTACACCTACGATGACGCTGATTCACAGGGTATCGACGGTGATGATCCTGCACAACTTGATGTTCCTAGTTACGAACAGAATGACATCGAAGAGGCAGAGACAGACACAGCACTTCAGGACAACCTTCAGAATCAAGCAAGCAAGGATGCATACGAGAATCCTACTTACATCGAGATCGATGATCCTGACCTTGACGTTGCTGTTGTTGACCACAAATCTGTAAGCAAAGTCATCGAATCATTCTGGGTTGAGTATGCGGAGAGAACAGAAACAGAGATTGACTTCTCTATCGTTGACAAGAACTACCGTAAGTTCATCGATGCCAGCAATCGTGAGGTCAACTACCTTGTAAAAGAGTTTGAGTGCCGCAAGTCTGCTGCTTCATACGCTCGTCAGACTACATCTAGAACTGGTGTTATCGACTGCACTAAACTACACACATACAAGTACAGTGAGGACATTTTCAAGAAGGTAACTAGCATTCCTGATGGCAAGAACCACGGTTTGATCTTCCTTCTTGACTGGTCTGGATCTATGTCTCACATCATCCATGACACTATCAAACAACTCCTCTCCTTGACATCATTCTGCCGTAAGGTTGGTATTCCTTTTGAGGTCTACTCCTTTGTAGTCGATGGTTCATGGCACGGTGTACTCAGCAGCGGTGAAGATTTCAAAGAACTCACTGCACAGAGACACCATACCTATGCATTCCACAAAGCATTCCGTCTTGTAAACCTTCTCAGCAGTCGTGCACGTTCTGCAGAGTATGAGAACAGTGCTAGGAACCTGTTCCGTATCGGTAACCAGTTGGAGTCTCGTAGTTATGGATGGGAGAGACGTTGCAACAACGAGTGGAAGGACATTCCTATCCCTGGCGTGATGAGTCTCGGTGGCACTCCTCTGAATGATGCTATCGCTGCTATCCCTGCACTAGAGAAGAAGTTTCAGAAGTCAAATGCAGTTGAAAACCTCAACGTTGTGATCCTATCTGACGGTGAATCAAACAACTCTGGCGAGTGGTTGACTCACACTTCAAACGGACACACCTTCGGTGACCGCCACGCCTTCTACTCTGCTATGGGTTACAGGCACCACCTTCGCAACCGCAGAAACGGACGTGTATATGGTGCTCTAGGTGACTACATGGAGATGACTCGTAACCTTATCTCCTATGTCCGTGACGTATGCCCTAACGTAAACGTTGTTGGATTCCGTGTTGCTATGCCTCGTGAGGCACAGAAGGTCATCTACAACTGGACACAGTATGATCGCACTAAGTATGAACCAATCACTGCACAGTTCAAAAAGAACAAGTCAGCAGTCATTCCTGACTGTGGTTACAACGAATTGTATGTGATCTCTGCTACAGCACTTGACAATGAGGTAGAATTTGAGGTACAAGAGGATGCTACCAAGTCTCAGATTCGCAACGCATTCAAGAAAACTCTGAAGAGTAAGGCAGCAAACAAGAAAGTCCTCACTTCATTCATCAAACAAATTGCATGAACATCTTTGCAGTCCACGAAGATCCCTATCTGGCAGCAACACTGTTGCCAGATAAGCATGTGGTCAAGATGCCACTAGAGACAGCACAAATGCTGTCTATCATCTACAGTCCTCACTATCACAACATCGCACAACTACCTAAGAAAGACGGTAGTCCATACAATACAGTCAAGGGTGCATTCAAGAATCACCCATGTACAAAGTGGGCAGCAGCGACCAAACATAACATCGCCTGGTTGCTCCAACATGGCATTGGATTATGCGAGGAGTATACATATAGATACGGCAAAGAACATGGGGCGGAAAATGCTATACGCATTGCCGCCCATTTATGGCATGGTGCATGTCCAGACAAACACTCACCGTTTGTTCGTGCAATGCCAGACGAGTGGAAATTAGATACCACTATTAATTCAGTTGAGGCATATCGTCGGTATGTCAACAGTAAACCATGGGTAAAGGACAATTACTTACGAAAACCAGAACGAAAACCAGATTGGATCCGAGACGATGGCAAAAATGAGACACCTAGTCTTTACGCTCAAGGGTTGTCAATATCACTTGCTAGACGATGAAGCATATATTAGAACAACGCTGGTAAATGCTGCTGTAATGGCACAGGCAACGCTCCTAGGCATCACCAGTCACAAGTTTGATCCTCAAGGTGTGACCGCAGTAGCACTGCTGGCAGAGTCACACATCAGCATTCACACATGGCCTGAGAAATTGATGGCAGTGTGTGATGTTTTTACGTGCGGAGATAGAACGATGCCTGAATCGGCAATGCACTACATGTATGAGAACTTCTGTGCACAGGACATAACGGCAGGTAAAATCCTACGTGACGATGAGGTGATTGAACCACTTGAATAACCGTCCACTAACCCGTGCCAATGGGTTGCTTGCCGATTACAATAAGTACATCGACAAACAAACAACACATGGCATTCGCACCTCACCCCGTCACTACAAACGACATCATTTCATTCCTTTCTCAGAACAACACTGAGACTGTAGGAACGGTAGAACTTCTCGGTGCTGCTGAACACTTCTCCTGCTCATTTGCTACTGTCAAGAAACGCCTCAAGGCACACAAATCAGGCATTGGCAAATGGAACCTTTCAATCGAGCAGGTGCGTGAACAACTTGAGCACACTGTGAATGTTCGTAGCATTGCTTCTACTCAAACAGCACAACAATCCTTGATTCCTTCTATTGACAACAACTTTGTACCCTTCGGTAACTTCAGAGATCTTAAGAAAATCCTGAAGGCAAAGATCTTCTACCCAATTTTCATCACTGGTCTCTCTGGTAACGGTAAGACCTTCGGTGTTGAGCAGGCAGCAGCACAACTCGGTCGTGAATTGATCAGGGTCAACATCACCGTCGAGACTGATGAGGATGATTTGATCGGTGGTTTCCGTCTGCAGGATGGTAACACTGTATGGCACAACGGTCCTGTGATCGAAGCACTTGAGCGTGGTTCAGTCTTGCTCCTTGATGAGATTGACCTTGCATCAAACAAGATCTTGTGTCTCCAGTCCATCCTTGAAGGTAAGGGTGTCTTCCTGAAGAAGATCGGCAGGTATGTTGAACCTGCACCTGGGTTCACTGTGGTTGCTACTGCAAACACTAAAGGAAAAGGATCCGACGACGGTAGGTTCGTTGGTACTAATGTACTCAATGAGGCATTCCTTGAGCGTTTCCCCTTGACATTCGAGCAAGAATATCCTACTGTTGTAGTTGAGACAAAAATGCTCCAGAATTACTGCAGTGAATTGAACTGCTGTGACCAAGGATTCATTACGAATCTCGTGAACTGGGCAGACATCATCCGTAAGACCTTCAATGAAGGTGGTGTTGATGAAGTCATCTCTACTCGCCGTCTCGTTCACATCATCCGTGCTTTCGCGATCTTCTCTGACCGTGTGAAGGCAATCAAGATGTGCCTCAATCGTTTCGATGAGGAAACTAAGCAGTCTTTCATCGAATTGTATGATAAGATTGACGCTGATGTCGATGTCAACAACACTATCGAAGCATGACTATGAAGTACAACGAAGATGTTATCATTAAAGAACTTAAGGATTACATCATCGGCACCTACAAACAGCATTACTCTGCTGGTAATGACTCGATCCAGACCTTAGATCTGATCGAGTCTTGTGGTGACGCTGAAGCATTCTGTAGATCAAACATCCTTAAGTATGCATCCCGTTATGACAGGAAAGGCACAGCAAAGATGGACATAATCAAAATTATGCACTATGCTGTACTATTGATGCACTTCTCTCAAAAAGACCGTACCACTGAAACATACAATCAATGAGCACTAAATTTTCCCCTACCACTTTCGACCTGCTGAAGAACTTCAGCAACATCAATAAGTCTATTGTCATCGAACCTGGTAACAAGATCAGCACGATCTCAATCAACAGGAACATTCTTGCTCGTGCAACGGTTGAAGAAGAGTTCGATCATCAGATGGCATTCTATGATCTCTCTACTTTCCTCGGTGGTATCTCTCTGATTCAGGATCCTGAACTTGAGATTGATAATCAGAAGTGTCGCGTACGATCTAAGAGTGGTCGCTCCAGTACCACCTTCTTCTACGCTGATCCTGAGATCATCACCACTCCTCCGACCAAACCGTTTGATCTTCCTGAGGTATTCTGTCAGTTTGATCTGTCCTCAGACAACCTACAGACTATTGAACGTGCTGCTAAACTGTACATGGTGCCTGACCTGTGTCTCTACACAAAGAATGGCGACATGATTCTCTCTGTCACTGACAAGAAGAACGACACCAGCAATGCATTTGAGATCAAAGTTGGCGAGGACTCTCGTGACTTCTGTTTCTGCTTCAAGGTAGAAAACCTGAAGGTCATGTCCCAAGCACAACGCTCTAATGTGTCTGTAGACTACACCGTTCGCATCTCTGAGAAGAAAGTTGCACACTTTGTGGGTAACAACCTCGGCGTAGAATATTTCATTGCACTTGAACCTGACTCTGTATCCTGATTATGTTTCTCTGGGTTGAACAATACCGTCCCAAATCGATTGATGAGTGTATCCTTCCTGACTCTACCAAGGATGTCTTCCGAGGTTTCCTAGATCAGGGAGAGATTCCTAATCTACTCCTTGCTGGGACTGCTGGTGTTGGTAAGACGACGGTTGCTAAAGCACTTTGTGAGGAATTGGGTTCTGATTATCTGGTTATCAACGGTTCCGATGAGGGTCGTTTTCTAGATACAGTTCGCAACCAAGCAAAGTCTTTTGCATCCACCGTCTCTCTGACCTCTGAGGCACGTCACAAGGTCATCATCATTGATGAGGCAGACAATACCACTCCTGACGTACAACTGCTCCTGAGGGCGTGTATGGAGGAGTTCAGTAAGGTCTGTCGTTTCATTTTCACATGCAACTATAAGAACAAGATCATCGAACCTCTGCACTCTCGTTGTGCTGTTGTCGATTTCTCCCTCAAAGGTGCCGAAAAGACTGCCCTGGCAGGTGCATTCTTCAAGCGTACACAGGAGATCTTGACTAACGAGAACATTGAGTTTGAGACCAAGGTGGTTGCTGCTCTGGTCAAGAAGTATTTCCCTGATTTTCGTCGTACAATCAACGAACTTCAACGATATTCTTCTCGTGGTAAGATTGATTCAGGTGTCCTAGCACAGGGCACTGACATTAAGATCCAAGATCTCGTCGCTCACCTTCGTGGTCGCGAGTTCACTAACATGAAGAAGTGGGTTGTTCAAAACTTGGACAATGAACCCACTAAGATCATGCGAAAGGTATACGATTCGCTCTATGAATTCCTAGAACCAAAGAGTATTCCTGAAGCAGTCCTGATTATTGGTGAGTATCAATACAAATCTGCATTTGTTGTTGATCATGAGATCAATTTGGTGTGTTTCCTAACTGAAATTATGATGAGGTGTCAATTCAAATGAAAAGATCTAGACAAAAGAAATCCAGAATGTATTACTACTTCTGGTCTGTAATGAGTGCCACTGTCCTCCTTGGACAACTCTATGTTGGTACTGGTTACCGTCTCCTACATCAGAGCATGGAAGACTTACTAGATAAAGTAGATGGAGTAATACTTGAAGTACCCAATCCTACTAGACCAAAATATCTATGATGGAATTAGAAGACATTGATAGGATTCATAAACTGTTTCCCGTTGAAATAATGCAGTTCAAGTGCCCCGATGAAGTCATCGATAAAGCACTTGAACTTTTGTATGATGAGGAGTTAGGACTGCATAACTTTCCTAACACTGTCTATACATCAAAGGGAGATCTGCATACCAGACCTGAGTGGAATGAAGTCACCCAATTTATTCAGCAATGTTTGAATAGGTGGATGGTCAACTACAGGTTGCAGTGTGATGAACTATCTGTGTCTCTGATGTGGGGAGTATTTTCCAAGGCAAGAGAGGGTGGGTGTCATCCTATGCATAGACATTCCATGTCTGCTGTCTGTGGGGTCCTATACCTGACTGACGGTACCCCTCTGGTCATTCATGACCCTGTTACATCTAGGAATTGGGATACACTAGAGATTATGAGGGATGATGGATGGAACCCTGAGGTTGAAATTGCAGCAAAACGTGGTAAACTGGTCTTATTCCCAGGTTGGTTGCTTCATGGTTCCCGAGGTAATGATAGAGACACAGAACGTTGGGCGGTCTCTTTCAATAGTTTACCTACAGGTGACGTAAACAACACTGCCCAAGACTACCCTATGGCAAGGATTAAAGTATCATGAAATGTAAGGTGACATTGTATGTGGCAGGTACAACCTTTGATGAGATTGTACAGGCAAAAGACTATGCAGATGCAAAGAAAACTGCACTAGCACGTAACCCATCAGCACAAGTTGTGGGTGTAACTCGTGTATTTGACTAACGCCACTCTGGAATGGAAAATGAAAAAACTCAAGACACCACTGCGGTATCCTGGCGGTAAGTCTAGGGTAGCAACACACCTTCTAAAATGGATACCTAAAGATATTAAAGAGTATCGCGAACCTTTTCTCGGTGGTGGATCGATGGCAATCGAATTCACCAAGCAATTTCCTGATGTTCCTGTGTGGGTCAATGACAAGTATGAATACCTTTATAATTTCTGGATGCAATTACAGAAAAATGGTGAGGATTTGTCTGATGTCCTTCAAGCAGTCAAACTTGAAAACAGTACCGAGGATAAGGCAAGGGAGTTATTTAATGCTGCCAAGACAGAGATTGGGAAAGCGGATTCTTTTCGCCAAGCTGTTCTATTTTGGGTTCTTAATAAGTGTTCTTACTCTGGGTTGACTGAGAACTCTGCCTTTTCTGCTAGTGCGTCACGTCAGAACTTTACTATACGTGGTGCAAAGGCATTAGCAGACTATTCTGACATGATTCAGCACTGGCATATCACCAACATCGATTACGAAATTGTGATGAATCGAGAGTTGTGTAAGAGAAATGATGTATTTCTGTTCCTTGATCCACCCTACATGATCAAGTCATACCTATACGGTACGGATGCAGAGTTGCACAAAGGATTTGACCATAAGAAATTTGCAGAAGATTGCAAGGTGTGTCCACATAAGTGGATGATCACCTATAATGTAAAGGATGAGATCTCTGAATTGTTTGAGGGATTCCATCAACGTAACTTTAAGATCACGTATGGCATGCAGCACCGACGTGATAATAGAAAACAAGAACTGCTGATCACAAACTACGACGTAGAACCACCCACTCCTATTGATTTGCTCTATGCATGAATATCCTCTCAAAGATTATCTCAACAGCATCAACCTGAAGCAGGGTGATCTCTCGGACGACGAGAGAGCGATGAAGAAGTATCCTGCGTATGTGATTAACAAGTGTTTAAGTGGTTTCATTGACACATGCATGCATTCAAACACGATGAATGGCATGGCACATTTAGATAATGACCTTCAGTATCAGTATTTTATACATAGTGTTAGGAAATCCAAGCGATTCTCTCCCTGGCAGAAGAAGGAGTCTCACTCCGACATCGAACTTGTGAAGAAATACTATGGTTATAGTTATGAAAAAGCGGAACAAGTTATGCGTATTCTGACGAAAGAACAACTTGAGGTTATTAAAATGAAACTCGATACTGGAGGTAAAAGATGAGCGATGAGATCAAGTGGTCTCAGGACTTGATGCTAGAAGTTACCCTCCGCGAACCAGATGATTTTTTGAAGGTACGCGAAACGCTTACACGTATTGGTGTAGCGTCACGTAAGGAGAGGAAACTGTATCAGTCGTGCCACATTCTGCATAAGAAAGGAAAGTATTATATTGTTCACTTCAAGGAGTTGTTTGCTTTGGATGGAAAGCAAACAAACATCTCTGAGAATGATCTGCAACGTAGAAATCGTATTGCAAAACTACTGTCAGACTGGGGTTTGATAGAGATTGTAGAAGAGATTGCAGAAGAACAACTTGCACCACTAAATCAAATTAAAGTGCTCTCCTATAAAGATAAAGGGGAGTGGACTTTGGAGTCAAAATATAACATCGGTAAGAAGAAACAGACAGTCGAGGTTAGCTAAATAGCTTTACCTTGATTTCGTCTACATATGGAAGACAATAAGTCTCCAAAAGTAGAGAAGGTTCAAGATGATGAAGACAAAAGTGAAGTCCTTGGTAATTTAGTGAAAGTTGTGGTCCTTATTTGGTCCGCATCCCTTCTCACTTTTTCGTACGTTCGATTGCCGAACGGACAAAAAATTCTGGATTTTGATCCGACGTTCATAGCTTCAGTTTTTTCTGGATCTTTAGCTGCGTTTGGATTGTCTCCTGCTAAAAACGGAAGTGCTCCGAAGAAAGCACCACCCATAGGTAAAAAGGAGGAAGAAAATGCAAAAGGTAATTAATGCCTTAGCGGTAGTATCGTTCATTGGTGTCGCTGGCATCATTGGCGGTGGTGCCTACGTGTATGTGCAACGTGATGCACTAATTGAAAACGCTAAAAGTCGTATCGCAGAGGCAGCTGCCGAAGCAATCACTGGCGCTCTGCCTGGAATGGTTGATGCTGCTGTGCCTGAACTGCCCACTGCGACTGGTCCCGTCTTACCTTCAATGCCATGAATAAAATTAAGATTGCTGCCATTGGAGTTGGCGGTGTAGTTGCCTTCGCACACATCGGTCTGCTTGGATATGTATTCAACAGACCAAGACAACCTGCGATTCCCGTACCTACTATTAACATCCCTGAGGGAACTCCTTACTCTTCATACAAAATTGAAGCAGGTAAGGATGGTTATAGTATTGAGTACAAGGCAAACGATCCTGCAATTCTAGAGTCACATAGATCTCTGAATCTTGATAAAGATAAGAGAGGAATGTTCGGCGGTAGTCATGAAACACGTAGTGAGTATCGCTCTGATCAATACACCATGGATGGTGTTAGAAACATCGGAGGTGAAATAGGTGAACTGGGAAAGACAGGAGGTGCAAACGCCAAGTGTATCGCGGCGGACGCTGGAGCACGATCACAAGGTGCGATGGCAGGTAGTGCTATTGCCGCTGGTGTTGCTGTCCCTGCACTCTCTGGTATCCCTTATATTGGATGGTTGGCAGGTGGATGGGCACTGCTTCTAGGACAGAAAGCAGGATCAGAACTTGGTTCACAAGTTGGTACAGTATTTAATGACTGCTGATGGAAATCCCCGAGGTGAATGTGCGGGGTGTGAATATCAATGACATCAATATCCCCACTAATCTAATTAATGAAATCCCTGATATGCCTGAGTGGTTGACATCTAGTCCACCACAGGCAATCCCTGTATACCCACCTGTCACCACGCAGGTGGGTGTTCCTGTAGTTGATATGCCTGGATGTGTAGAGGCACACGAAGCGGACGACGGCAGGAACGATCAACTGAAGTCAGACGACCCCAAGGGCGTCAAGACTTACTGTGATGCAGGTGTGCCATCGTTCGGTGCTATGGACTACAACAAAGACGATCTAACCCTTACAGGTCCGCCAGTAGTTGCACCAAAACTGAACCCAGAACAACCAGAACTGGAACCCCCAGGACCAGTAGAGGTGCCAAAAGGAACCACACCGCCTGTAACAGCAGTGACGGAGAAGGAGGAACAGTGTGAGTGGTACAAAGAATTGTTAGCAAGTGATCCACGTTGTATTCAACCTACGATTGCTGAGAAATATTTACCACCATTAGAGATGGTTACTACCACAGCGACGATTGCTGTGGTTGCGACATCAACTGCCATCTTTGCAAAACCCGTTGCTGACCTGCTATTGAAAGCAATCAAACCAACGGTCAAGAAAGTAATCAAAAAGATCAAAGAAAAATTAGGTAAGAAAGTTAAGGTTGAGAGTGTATATGAACGTCGGAAGTGGCAGCGTTCTTTGAAGAAGAAGTAGGAATGCTATGTACGTGAGGTTGCACTTGTGAAGGTGGTGCAACTACCTGCACATCTGCACATATAGTTGCATACTTTGTACCAGGAGCGAAGCGAATTCCTTTCTGCAATAATTCACCACAATTTTTAAGTCTCGCGATCTCAAAATCTAATCTCTTGTTAGCAAGAACTTGTTCTCTCATGGCATTGTGTTTGATCACTGCCTCTTCGCATAATTTCTGCTGCTTTTTATTGAGTGGGATAGACCATGTAGCAGAGAATCCTATACCCAAACTGTAATTATCTTTCTGTCCTGTACGTGTGGGTTGATTCCACAAAATCGCACCAGGATTGTCTGGTGCACCGTCCTCATCCATGTCACGCATATCATATACAGGCGTGTCATACCATCCTTCATATGGTTTAGCAGCACTTGCACTACCTGTGACATATGGTGTGATGTTTAATGTACTACCTTGACACGTAATACCATCACCGTATTGATTTGTAATGTACGGACCTTGTAAAACCTGAATGGCTTGATTGGTCACTGAGCCAGAACTATTCGCAATCGGAGCAGCAGTGGCACTTACGCCCCCTACAGTTTCCGCAACCGCAAGTTGAGCATTGGTGATTGATGTTAGGCATAATACTACTGGGAGAAAATACTTGTTGTGTCTGTTACGCTTGTTATTTCCGTTGTTCTGTTTATAATCGTTTGGTTTTGAAGTCCTGGTCCGCTGTACGTCTCTGTGAACTGAAACGCTGCGCCTGGTGTTGTCTGGGTAAACTGTGGTTTGCTTGTCACGCCCGTCCATGTTGATGTTACTCCGTCAATAGTTACATTGTTAGTTCCCGTACCTGGGGATAAGTTACCATTTGCTGTGACACCTGTGCCAGTAGCAGAATATTGATAACCAGTTGAGTAGTCCATAGAATTTATGGTCTCAGTTATCTTGGAAGTCGTCTCCGTGTGGCTCGTCATTGAGCCCTGGGTGAAGTTTGGGACCACGGGGACCGCCAGGGCAGTCGCAGTAGTATTGAATACTACGACTACACCTGTCACAGTACACGTTATTATCTTTCCAAAATGGATGCTCACGGGGATCCTCCATTAGTGTGCGATAGTGATCTCCGAAACAAATTGGCCAGTGGCAGATGTACCCGCCCCTCCAGCAGTCAATGCCATGGCACCATTGGTCCCTATGGTTCCTGCTAGATCCCCTGCTGTTCCTGCAGCAGTGCTTGTTTGTGAGGAGAAGTTACCCACTGCACCAACGCTCGGTGCACTTGTACTAATTACGTCGCCTTGTGTAAACGACTGACTGTAACTAAACTGATTTCCAGCAGTGTGCTGGGTCGCAGAAATAGCACCAGGTGACAAAATCCCTGAGGTGATTGTACCTGTGGAAATGGTGTTCGCCGTGGTACCATCGGTAGTATTCACTCCACTTCCGCTAATCGCGTACGAGGAACCGATCCTTGAAACTTGAGTAGCAGCCGCGTTTACATTAAGTTGAACGCTACTTGACATTTTTGATGTAATATCGGCATGTGCAGGTGCCGCCAACGCTATCATTCCAAAAAGCACGAGTGCTTTTCTCATTTGAACCAATCAATAAACATGTTGCTAGCTCTATTTAGGTAATCCTATTTTCCAGAAATCCGTCCAAATAATTCGGTATCTACGGTATGCATTTTTACTCAGTCACAACTAAATAAAGTGGTTGCCTTCGGGGACCACACATAACAACTCGCTTATTTAAGGAGAACACATGACTGGACTAAGAAAGTTCACGGCAAAAGATTTTAATGCCGTGGTAGACGCAGCATCAAAGTATAGCGTTGGGTTTGACGACCTGTTTTACAGACTACACTCATATGGAATGGGTACTGTAAACGAATCATACCCCCCATATAACATCGTGAAAGAATCCGAGGTTAAATGGAGGATCGAAATGGCACTTGCTGGTTGGGATAAGGATGAGTTTGAAGTTACAACGGAATCGAACGTCCTCCTAATCAGATCTAAGACAGCAAAGGTAAATGGGGAAGAGGAGTATGCACATCGTGGAGTTGCAACTCGCACCTTTGCTAGAGGTTTTAACCTCAGCGATGACGTTGAGGTAGGAAAGGTAACTCATAAAAATGGTCTACTCTCTATTGAACTCAACAAGATCATTCCTGATCATCAAAAGTTGAAAACATACGAGATCAACTGACCTATATAATGTACAACCGAAGAGACCACCCTTGTGGTCTCTTTTTTGTTTGGAGTTGTTATGAACATGTATGTTAATCTGTGTCCCAAGTACACAGAAAACTCGGAAACCGTGACGGTTGACGTGCCAACTGAATATGTCGATCAGCTAATGCAGATGGTGCACATCCTTGCCGATGAAAGGAATCAGACAGCAAGGAAAGCATTAGTTGACATTGTGCGCTATAGTTTTAATACATTAATGGAGAAAGAGTATGACCGTAAAAGTCGTAAGAATGGTCAACGGCGAAGACGTGATCGCGGACATCAAGGAGATTCGTAAAGACGAGGAGACTCCTGGTGCAGTAGCATACATGTTCGACAAACCTTACGCAGTACAGATCTTGGAACCTACCGAGATGTTGTTTGAAGAACGTTCTTCTACTGAGGAACCACAGAAGGTTAATGAACTTGACCTGAAGTTTTACCCCTACTGCCCACTCTCCAACAAACCTGAGATTGTAGTTGCAGTCCACCAGGTTGCACTCATCTATGATCCCCACCCTAGTGTGAGTGGGAAATACCTTGAACTAATTAAAGCAATGGAGAACAACAATGCAGGAAACTTTGAAGTTGATTATACTCACCAACCACCTGTACCTTCTGGGGAAGGTAACTGAACTGGACGAGGAACCCAACTTCCTTATCGAAGAGTGCTACAAGGTAGAGAGCGAGGAAGAACTTAGTAAGTATCCCCTCTACACTGATCAACGTTACCTCTTCTTGACTTCTGACGTGGTATTGAGTATAGTAGATCCATCACCTAAGGTGGCGGACCTGCACTCGAAAACTACTGGATGAAGTTCTATACAAACGTTTTACTACTAGGCGACAACATTCTCTATCGCGGGTACGAGAACGGGGAAGAGGTCAAGTTCCGTGATCGGATCAGACCTACCCTGTACTTTGTTACACAGGATCAGAGGAAGGAGTCGCCGTATCGCACTCTTGACGGTCGGTCTGCTCACCCACAGAAGTTCGATGGTGCACGAGATGCACGAGAGTTCATACAAAAGTACGATGCTGTAGAAGGCATTGAGGTCCATGGTTACGAGCGATTCGTTTACCAGTGGATCTCTGACAAGTACAAGGGACCAGTTGAATTCGATATGAAACAGATGAAGATCTGGACTATCGATATTGAGGTCGCATGTGAGAATGGATTCCCTGATGTACAAGCATCCGCTGAGGAAATGCTGTGCATCACAATGAAGAATGTGAACACAAAGGAGACTATCACCTGGGGCACCAGGGAGTTCTCTCCTGCTGATACTGAGTATCGTGTGTTCTGGACTGAGCAAGAGATGTTGCAGAACTTCCACAAGTGGTGGGTGGACAACACACCTGACGTTATCACTGGTTGGAACTGTAACCTCTATGACATGCCATATATCTGCAGACGCATGGAGCGTGTGCTAGGTGAGAAGTGGATGCGTTCATTGTCACCTTGGAACAAGGTGGACATGCGTGAGGTTGTGATCAAAGGACGTACTAACCTTGCATACGAGATTGCTGGTGTAACGATTTTAGATTATCTTGATCTTTACCAGAAATTCACGTATAGTAACCAGGAAAGTTACAGACTTGATCACATCGCATATGTTGAACTGGGTCAAAATAAACTCGATCACAGTCAGTTTGAAAATTTCAAAGACTTCTATACTTCTGACTGGCAAAGGTTCGTGGAATACAACATCCAGGATGTTAATCTTGTTGATCGCCTTGAAGACAAGATGCGTCTCGTGGAGTTGGCACTCACTCTAGCGTATGACGCTAAGGTAAACCTGTCTGATGTGTACTCACAGGTTCGCATGTGGGACACGTTGATCTATAACGATCTAAAGGCACGTAACATTGTGGTGCCCCCGAAGATCACCACTAAAAAAGATGACAAGTATGCAGGTGCATATGTGAAAGAACCAGTGCCAGGTGTATATGACTGGGTTGTTTCCTTTGACCTGAACAGTCTATATCCACACCTCATCATGCAGTACAACATCTCTCCTGAGACGTTGGTTGATGAGAGGTTCCCTGGTATTACAGTTGATAAACTTCTGCAGAAAGAGGTCACGCCCAACCCTAAGTATTGTGTCTGTGCTAACGGTGCTCAATACCGTAAGGACATACATGGATTCCTACCAGAAATAATGCAGCGGATCTATGATGAACGAAAGATTTACAAGAAACAAATGCTTGCCGCTAAGCGTGATCTTGAGCATGCCGCCACACCTGCAGAAACCTTGGCACTACAAAAGGCTGTGTCAAGATTCAACAACATCCAAATGGCAAGAAAGATCCAACTCAACTCTGCCTATGGTGCCATCGGAAACCAATACTTCAGGTATTACTCTCTGGCAAATGCTGAAGCGATTACTCTATCGGGGCAGGTAAGCATCCGATGGATCGAAGGTAAGATGAATACCTACCTCAACAAATTACTCAAAACTAATGATTATGATTACGTTATTGCTAGTGACACTGACTCTATCTATCTCAACCTGGGTCCTCTGGTTGAAACTGTATTCGCGAAGCGAGAGAAAAGCAGTGCGAGCATTGTTGGGTTCCTTGACAAGGTGTGTGAAGTGGAACTTGAAAAGTATATTCAAAATTCTTACAAAGAACTGGCAACCTTTGTAAATGCATACGAGCAGAAGATGTTCATGAAGCGTGAGACTATCGCTAACAAGGGCATCTGGACTGCTAAAAAGAGATACATCCTTAATGCATGGGACATTGAGGGTGTCCGCTTTGAGAAACCAAAACTAAAGATGATGGGTATCGAAGCAGTCAAGTCTTCCACCCCTGGTGCATGCCGCACAAAGATTAAGGAAGCACTTGAGATCATGATGAGTGGCACTGAAGAACAACTCCAGAAGTTTGTCTCTGACTTCCGTAAAGAGTTTGAGGTCATGCCACTAGAGGACATTGCATTCCCTCGTGGATGTAACAATGTTGCCAAGAACAGTTCGCCACACTCCATCTATGGCAAGTCATGTCCTATTCATGTGCGTGGAGCATTGCTCTACAATCATTACATCAAGAAACATAAGTTGGCGCACAAGTTCCCACTGATTCAAGAGGGTGAGAAGATCAAGTTCTTGTATCTACGCAAACCAAATCGTATAAATGAGAACGTTATCTCTTTCTTCCAAACACTTCCTACAGAGTTTGGACTTGACAAACAAGTGGATTACGAACTACAATTTCAGAAGAGTTTCCTCGACCCACTCAAGGCAATCCTTGATACAATGGGTTGGCACTACGAACCGCAAGCAACCTTGGAGTTTTTATTCGGATGACATCATCTTTTTTCGCAGATATTGTACAGGAGTTAGACAATGACTACGCTGGTGTGGTCAGTGACGGCGTTGCTGCAGGCGACGTTAATAGTTTCATCGATACTGGCAGTCACATATTTAATGCCCTTCTTAGTGGTTCGATTTTTGGAGGTCTTCCTGCCAACAAAATCACTGCCTTGGCAGGAGAATCGAGCACTGGAAAGACTTTTTTTGCTCTTAGTATCGTTCGTTCTTTCCTTGAGTCTGATCCTAATGCTGGTGTCTTTTATTTTGAGAGTGAGTCAGCCATTAGTAAGTCCATGATTGAGGAGAGAGGCATCGATTCTAATCGTATGTACCTCGTTCCTGTCGTGACTGTGCAAGAGTTCAGGACTCAGGCATTGAAAGTCTTGGACAGGTATCTCTCACAACCAGAGGCAGACCGCAAACCTATGATGTTTGTGTTGGACTCTCTGGGTATGTTGTCTACCACTAAGGAGATTGAGGACTCCGAGGCAGGCAAAGAGACCCGTGACATGACCCGTGCACAGGTGGTCAAGTCTATCTTCCGTGTGCTTACCCTTAAACTGGGTAAAGCAAACGTTCCTCTGCTAGTCACCAACCATACATATGATGTGGTCGGTGCATACATGCCTACTAAAGAGATGGGTGGCGGTAGCGGACTTAAGTACGCTGCTTCTAACATTATCTTCCTGTCTAAATCCAAAGAGAAAGACGGTAAGGAAGTTATTGGTAACCTGATCAAGTGTAGAGCACAGAAATCACGCTTAACCAAGGAGAATTCTCTTGTTACAACACGA
>MDTD01043396.1_pt1 | contig 36582 bp, 34 predicted proteins | sample 811221 | NCBI WGS metagenome assembly MDTD01 (sample SAMN05326646, study PRJNA326480) | marine metagenome | isolation source: seawater | place: Pacific Ocean: South West | collected 2011
TTCTGGAAGACCGAAGTGTTCGAGCTCGCGCGCTGGCGCAACATGGCCGTGCCGAAGGGCGCGCTGGGGCCGGGCGGCGAAGTGATCCCGATGCGGATCATCACCAAGCCGCCGAGCGCGGAGCTGCGCGAGGACCAGACAGACCAGGACTCCCTCCCCCCCTATGACGTGCTGGACGATATCCTGCGCGGCCTGGTCGAGGGCGAGGAAGACGTGGAAGACATCATCGCCCGCGGGCACGACACCGCCACAGTGAAGCGGATCGAGCACCTGCTCTACATCGCCGAATACAAACGCCGCCAGGCCCCGCCGGGCGTCAAGATCGGCGGCAAGAATTTCGGCCGCGACCGGCGCTACCCGATCACGAACCGGTTCCGGGACGCGTAGGCGCCTCCCTCAGCCACGCCTGCACGCCCGGATCCTGGTTTTACCGTATCTTTCTAGTTCTCAAGATCCGGGTTGATCGGGACAATGATGCGCCCACGGATTTTGCCTTCGAGGAAAAGTGGCGCCGTCGAGACAACATCTTCGAACGCCACCTCCGTGGACATGGCTTCCAGCTTTGTTGGGTCCAGATCGGTTGCGAGACGCGCCCAAGCGGCCAGTCTTTTCTCTTTCGGGCACATGACACTGTCGATGCCTTTCAGCGTGACGCCCCGAAGGATGAAGGGGGCCACACTCGTCGGCAGGTCCATGCTGCCAGCCAGGCCGCAAGCTGCAACGGTTCCGCTGTATTTGATCATCGACAGGAGATTGGCGAGGACAACGCCGCCAACAACATCGACAGCGCCCGCCCAACGCTCTTTGTTCAGGGCGCGCGGCGGCCCGGAAAGATCGGCCCGGTCAACAATGGAGGACGCGCCCAGGCTTTTGAGATAGTCGGTCTCTTCGGGCCGGCCCGTGGCCGCAGCAACCGTGAATCCCTTGTTTGCAAGCAGACTTGTTGCGACGCTTCCGACACCTCCGGACGCGCCTGTGACAAGGATTTCGCCGCTGGCGGGGGTTATGCCTTCGTCTTCCAAAGCCATGACACAGAGCATCGCGGTATAGCCGGCGGTGCCAATCGCCATGGCCTGCCGCATCGTCAGGCCATCAGGAAGACGGACAAGCCAATCCCCCTTCACCTTGGCGCGCTTTGCAAGCCCACCCCAATGCTTTTCACCGACGCCCCAACCGTTCAGAACAACGCGGTCTCCGGGCGCAAAATCGGAATGGCGGCTTTCAGAGACGACACCGGCAAAATCAATGCCCGGAATCATCGGGAAGCTTCGCACGACCGGGGAGCTGCCCGTGATCGCCAGTGCATCCTTGTAGTTCAGGGTCGACCAGGCAATGTCGACGACCACATCTCCCTCTTCCTTTTCAGGAAGTGTCACCTGGCTCCGGGAAACGGTCTGCTCATCTGTATCTTTGTTGATTACGATTGCATCGAACATGTGTGTCGCCTTTTCAATTTGACGTGAGGGCAAAGAAGCCAGTTGCGAACTGGCGTAGGGGGTCCGGACTCTGTTCGAGCTTGGCGCGCAAAACCGCGCCTTCCCAACCGATCCAAAAAAAAGCGGCGAGCGCTTCCGGCTTATGGTGCTTGCCGATCTCGCCCTGGTTTTGTGCTTCAAGAAGGCAGGCCTCTGTCAAGCGCTGCCAGTCCGATAGAGCAGAGGAAAGCAAGCTGCGGAATCCCGGCGGAAGGGCCGCCATCTCCTGCCCCAGGTTTCCGACGAGGCACCCGCGCCTGAACGCGTGTTTTTCCATCCCCTTTTCGGCATCGGAAATAAAGCCCCGCAGCCGGTCCAGCGGAGAGAGGTCAGCGCGTTGGAACCAGGAACGAAGCTTGGAGGAGAAAAACTCATTGTAAGCATCGATCAGTGCACCGCCGAAATCCTCTTTCGATTGGAAGTGGTAGTAGAAACTGCCTTTGGGCACGCCCGCAGCCCGCAGGATTTCATCGACCGCAACCGCGCAATAGCCCCGCTCGGTCAGGTACACCAGCCCGGTCCGGATCAGTTCCTGACGCGCCGTCTGATCGCTTGGCGGTTTGCGTGGGCGGCCTCTGCGGCGGCCGGGTGTCGGGGCGTCTGTGGAGCTCATTTTTTATTTATAGACCAAATAGTCTATTAAATGCAATATCTGGCGAAGAGGAATTGCAGAATTGCTGGAATGGCCCAGCTTGAGAGGGCGTGTTCTGGCGTCCGGCCTCTGGAAATGGCTTTGAGACGGCGTATTCAGGCGCACAGGATCCGCGAATGAGCCGGAGCCCATTCGCTGCTTCAAAAAACATCTCTCGAAGTCATCCAGCACGCACGAATGCTGTACGTGCGGGCTTTCCCGTCACGGCACGAGGTCGAAGCATGCGCGCAGAAGGCGAAAGCCTAGTCGACCGACCCGTCATCAAACGGCTGGTTCTGGAAGGCTTCCAGTTCGAGGCCTTCGGCGCGGACCTTGTCGACTTCATCGGGATAGATGTCCGACGCTTCGCCGAAGCCGACGATGGGCGACGGGACGATATCGTCCTGCGCGATGGCATCGTCATAGAGGATCCAGGCGCGCGTTCCGCCGATACAGGCGACCTCCACCCACTGGTCTTCCTCCAGGGCCATGCCCGTCATGCTGGAGATGTCGCGCAGCTCGGCCTCGTTGATCGTGTATTCCTGCCCGTCCACATCGAAGATGGCGAAGCCTTCGCCGAGATAGCGCAGGTAGGACAGCACGTCCCCAGCCTTCAGGTTCAGCACCTGCATGCCCTCGTCGCCGGGCGTTTCGATCCTGGCATCGACCAGCATCGTCACCGGTTCGATCTTCGAAGCGACGATGAATTCGAGATTGTCGCGTTCCACCCGCTGGCGGTTCCAGATCTGGTAATTGGCATATTGCGGCAGGGTGCAGGGCACATTGGCCGGCGCATCCGGATTGGGCCGGGCGCGGCCGTTCACCGTCACGCCCTGCTCCAGCACCACAAACCCGGCGGGGTACTCCCCGGGCCAGCCATAGGACACATGCCAGGTATCGGGATATCCGGCGAGCGCGGCGAAGTCCCGGTCGTTCGGTGCAGACTCGGCCAGCTCATAGGGGGACGTGATCGGCTCTGACTCCGGCACGTCGGCCTGAAGCGTCTCATGCTCCGCCGTTGCAGGGGCCGCGGCGTTGCCACCGTCCGGCGACTCCGCCGGCTGGCCGCAGGCCACAAGGCTTCCTGCCAAAGCAAGAATCCAGGCTTTCTTCATGACCCCCTCCTCGGGTTGCGACTCACGTGCAGGTGTCACACTAGCATACTGATTAGCAAGAAACTGGCATGGATCGCTTGGCTTTTTCTGCAATTTGGTGTCGAAAGCGGCACACATTTCCCTGATCCATGGCCATATCATCTTCATGACCTCCCCTATCGTTCGTTTCGCCCCTTCGCCAACCGGCCGCCTGCATGTCGGCAATGTGCGCACTGCGCTCATCAACTGGCTGTTCGCCCATAACCAGGGCGGCAAATTCATCCTGCGTATCGACGACACCGATGTGGAACGCTCCACAAAGGAGAATGAAGACGCGCTGAAGGTGGACCTTGAATGGCTGGGCCTCGTCTGGGCCGACACGTTCAACCAGTCCGCGCGATTCGACCAGTATGACGCCGCGGCTGACAAGCTGCGCGAAATGGGCCTGCTCTATCCGTGCTACGAGACGGCGGAAGAGCTGGACCGCAAGCGCAAGATCGCCCTCTCCCGCGGCCGCCCGCCGGTCTATGACCGGGCAGCGCTGGAGCTGACGGACGACGAGAGGGCAAAACTCGAAGCCGAAGGCCGCCAGCCGCACTGGCGCTTCAAGCTGTCCGGCGAGCGGGTCGAGTGGGAAGACCTCGTGCGCGGCGCGCAGAGCATCGACACGTCCAGCCTATCGGACCCGATCCTGATCCGCGGCGACGGCTCTTATCTCTACACGCTTCCCTCTGTCGTCGACGATATCGAGGCCGGCATCACCCATGTCGTGCGCGGGGAAGACCACGTCACCAATTCCGGCGCACAGATCGAGATCTTCAAGGCGCTCGGCGGCTCGGCCCCGGACATGGCGCACACGCCGCTGCTGATCGGCGCCGACGGACAGGGCCTGTCGAAGCGGCTCGGTTCGCTCTCCATGGGCGAGCTGCGCGCGCAGGGCTATGAGCCGATGTCGATCTGCTCGCTGCTGGCGAAGATCGGCACGTCCGACAATGTCGAGGCGCGCGAAAGCCTGCAGCAGCTCTCCGATGAGTTCGACTTCGGCAAGATCGGCCGTTCCCCGGCCCGGTTCGACGAAGCGGAACTGAAAGGCCTCAACGCCGCGATCCTGCACGCCCTGCCCTTCGACGCGGTGAAAGACCGCCTCGCCGCGGTGGACCCACGCGCCGCCGACGAGGCGTTCTGGACGGTGGTGCGGGCGAACTGCGCCCTGCTGCCGGACGTGGCCGGCTGGATCGACACCGTGTTCGGCGACATCACCCCGCTGGTGGACGATGAGGACAAGGACTTCGTCGCCACGGCTGCCACGCTGCTGCCGGAAGGCGAGCTGACGGCCGAGACCTGGAGCCAGTGGACAGGCGCCGTGAAGGCCGAGACCGGCCGCAAGGGCCGCGGCCTGTTCATGACGCTGCGCAAGGCCCTCACCGGCCAGGAACACGGCCCCGACATGGGCGCCCTCCTGCCGCTGATCGGACGCGAACGGGCGCTGAAGCGTCTGGCTGGCTGATACCGGGACAGGCAAGCTCCTGATTTTGTTCCGTTTTGGTTCGACGTGAACAAAAATGGAACTTTTTCCTTTCCAAAACGTGAATATTCTGCTTATGTTCTCCCATCGCAGGACGGGTGGAACGACACCTTCCTGCATGGGTTTCAAGCGCCACGGAGTTGGCAAAGAGAGCTGAGGAGTTGCGGGATGGTTCGGTTGGTCATCAAGGGATGTGAGTTTGATCCGGCGCAGGTGAAAGATGTCGTTTTCGGCGACAGCTTCCGCATGGAACTCGACAAGGCGATGGAACTGGCAGACGCCGGCGTCGAATTCTGGGCCGCCGGTCCAGACGGCGCCATGGCGCGCGTCATCCTTGGCGAGAATGAATATGGCGAGCGCATCCTGAAGACCGAAGCCATCGCCTTTGCCGCCAACCATCTCGGCGAGATCGTCGCCCCGCCGGTCGTGCGCCGCCCCTACCGCGCCGAGACACATGTTCCTGCACGGATGGATTTCGCCGTCGCAGCTTAAGTCACGCAGCGGCCCTCACCTTCCGCCCGCGCCAGAACGGTGCAGCCACCTCCCCCGGACGCGGGAGGTGAGGGTTACTCCGCCACCAGCTGAACCAGGATATCACCTTCGGAGACCTGGTCCCCCACCTTGCCTGCCACGGTTTCCACGACCCCGTCGCGCGGCGCGGTCAGCGCATGTTCCATCTTCATGGCTTCCATCACGGCAACCGTGTCGCCGCGCGTCACCTCCGCGCCGGCCTCGACCGAAATCGACAGGACCTTGCCCGGCATCGGTGCGCTGACATGGTCGCCGCCAAGCACGGCTTCGACATCCGCATCGAATTCCGGCACCTCGACCAGCACCGTGTCACCGCCCGTCGTGACCGCATAGCGGCGGGGCGAAATGTCTGTCACCAGCGGCAGGGGCGTGTCGGGATCGACCGGATACTCTTCCGGATCCACCCAATCGGCATCGGCGCCGACCGCCACCATGGCCTTGTGCACCGGCGCCGTGTTCATGCGCCAGCCATCCTGGACGCCCCATGGCGTTGCGCCGCCCGCCTCATTGAGGCGCACATCGCAAACGGCCATGATGGAGGCAAGCTCGTGTTCCGCAGGCGGAAGGGTCAGCGCCTCGCCCGCCTCCGCAATCCAGTTCACATGGTGGGAATGATTGAGGAAGGCGTCCGATGACGCACAGCGGCTGAGGAAACCCGCATTCGACGGCACACCGGCGAGCTGCAGGTGCGACAGGGCGGAGATCAGTTTCTCGCAGGCCGCATGGCGATTACCGTCATGCACGATCAGCTTGGCGATCATGGAATCATAGTTCGACGGCACGCGATCGCCCGTCTCGAACCCGGCATCCCAGCGGATCGTTTCACCATCTACCGGCTCCATCAGGCCGAATTCCAGGATCAGGCCCGCGCCGGGCAGGAAGCCTTCGGCCGGGTCTTCGGCGCAGATCCGCGCCTCGATGGCATGGCCGTGCAGCGGGATGTCCTGCTGGTGCAGCGGCAGCAAGTCGCCGGAAGCCACGCGCAATTGCCACTCAACCAGATCCTGCCCCGTGATCATCTCGGTTACCGGATGCTCCACCTGCAGGCGGGTGTTCATTTCGAGGAACCAGAACGTATCGAGCGAGAGCGGTTTTGATCCGTCCACGATGAATTCCACCGTGCCGGCGCCTTCGTACTTCACGGCCTTCGTCAGCGCCACGGCCGCGTCCGTCATCGCTTTTCGGACGTCTTCCGGCATGCCGGGCGCGGGCGCCTCCTCGATCACTTTCTGGCGGCGGCGCTGCAGGGAGCAGTCGCGCTCATACAGGTGTACGGCATTGCCATGGGCATCGCCGAAGACCTGCACCTCGATATGGCGCGGCTGTTCGACCAGCTTCTCCAGCATCACGCGGCCATCGCCGAAACTGCTTTCCGCTTCGCGCACGGCGCTTTCCAGTTCGCCTTCCAGCTCTGATGCTTTCGATACAAGGCGGATGCCCCGGCCCCCGCCCCCGGCGACGGCCTTTATCAACAGTGGGAAGCCGATCTCTTTTGCCGCCGCAGTCAGCGTCTTTGCGTCCTGCGCCTCTCCGCGATAGCCGGGCAGTACGGGCACGCCCGCCTCCTCGGCGATGCGCTTCGCCTCATCCTTCGGCCCCATGGCGCGGATGGCAGACGCTGGGGGGCCGACCCAGATGAGGCCCGCCTTCACGACGGCCTCGGCAAAGTCGGCATTCTCCGACAGGAAGCCATAGCCGGGGTGGATCGCGTCGGCGCCGGTCTCTTTGGCAGCCGCGAGGATCGCCTCGACCTTCAGATAGCTCTCGGGCGCGGGGGCCGGGCCGATATGCACGGCCTCATCTGCTTCGCGCACATGTTTGGCCCGCGCATCGGCATCGGAATAGACGGCGACGGTCGCGATGCCGAGGTCCCGGCAGGTGGCAAAGATGCGGCAGGCAATCTCGCCCCTATTGGCGACGAGAAGTTTGGTGATTTTCATGGGACGGCCCTCCCGTGCCCCACTGGCTGCCGCGATGGACGGCAGCGACCAGGACGAAACTGATGATCATCAGCAGATACCACGATCCGAGTTTCGATAAAGAGACCGGGTGCCAGCCGTCCTCCTGCCCCGGATAGGCCCAGGCCCTGGCGAAAGTGCCGATATTCTCCGCAAACCAGATGAACAGGGCGACCAGCAGGAAACCGACCACCAGCGGCATCGGCCGGTGGTGCCGGTCGGGCCGGAACCGGACGAGGCACGGCCCGTAAACCACCACCGTGCCCGCAAACAAAGCGAGGCGCACATCCGGCAGCCAGTGATGGGCGAAGAAGTTCACATAGATCGCTGCCGCCAGAACGCCCTGAATCCAGAGCGGCGGGAAGCGGGCAAACCGGAAATCGAAGATCCGCCAGACCCGCGCGAGATACGACCCGACCGCGGCATACATGAAGCCCGTGAACAGCGGCACGGCCCCGATCCGCAGCACGCTTTCCTCGGGATAGATCCAGCTGCCATGGGCGGTCTTGAACAATTCCATGATCGTGCCGGTGATGTGGAAGACGAGGATCACCTTCGCCTCCTCCAGTGTCTCCAGCCCCGTCCACAGCATCAGGACCTGGATCAACACCGCGCCGATCACCAGGAAATCGTAGCGCGAAACCGGCGCCCTCTCCGGATACCAGAGGAAGGTGACGAGTAAGAGGCCCAGCATCGCCCCGCCGAACAGGCAGGCCCAGCCCTGCTTGATGCCGAAGCTGACGAATTCGAAGGCGGCGAGGCTCCATGGCCCCCTCACCCAGCGCGCACGCAGGGCTTCGCGCCCGGCATGCAGGCGGCGCTGGACGGCATTAGGCCGGGGCGGGCCGAAGGCGGGGGGCGCGGTCATGCCCCTTGCTCTGACACGCCTTCAAGGCGGGTTTCAGGCCGGTTCATGGCCCTTCGCGCGCCTCGTCCGCCCTCGTCATGGCCATATCGTGCCCTTGCGCGGCGCCGAACCCTTTGTAAGGGTTAACAGCCTGAATCGGAGGGAAGAGACATGGCCTATGCATCTGGCGTCAGACTGAGCAGCCTTGCGGGTCTCGTGGGGGCCGCTGTCGGCGGGTATATCGGCTACACACAAGCCGGGCATGTCAGCGAGCTTGAGCCCATTGCCGGCGCGCTGATCCTTGGCGTGACCGGCCTCGTGGTCGGCAGTGCGGGCGCCTATTTGCTCAAATCGCTGATGCAATTCCTGATCTACCTGATCATGTTCGGCGTGCTCGCCTATGTGTTCCAGCACCAGATCGAGCAGTTAACCGGGATCAACCCGGTCAACGCGACGATCAGCCTGTTGGAAGACATCGGCCTGCCTGTGAAGAGCATGCGGAAGTCGCTGGAATAAGGCCCTAGCGGACCCAGTTCGGGCGCCGCTTTTCGAGGAAGGCGGAGATGCCTTCCTTGCCCTCGTCGGAAACCCGCCGCGCGGCGATCCGCTTTGCCGTCTCATGGCCAAGGTCCCGGTCGATGATCTGGCCGGTGACGTCGGCGACCAGTTTCTTCGCATCAGCCACAGCGCCCGGCGCCGCGGAGAAGACGAGATTGGCGAGGTGCTCTTCCATCTTCGTCATCTCTTCCAGGCTCTCGACGACATACTGGACGAGGCCGATCTTCTCGGCGAAGGCGGCATCGAAGGTCTCCGCCGTCGTGAACAGCGCGCGCGCCCAGCGCGGGCCGATGGCGTCGATCACATAGGGGCTGATCGTGGCCGGTGTCAGGCCGAGGCGGACTTCGGAGAAACGGAACTTGGTGTTCGACATGGCCACCGCCACGTCACAGGCCGCCACCAGCCCTGCGCCGCCGCCCATGGCCCCGCCCTGCACCATGGCGAGCGTCATTTGCGGCATCTCGTAGAGCGACTGCAGCATCTCGGCGAGGTTCACCGCATCGCGCACATTGTCCTCTTTCGTGTGCGTGGCGGCGCGCTTCATCCAGTTGAGGTCGGCCCCGGCGCTGAACGTGTGGCCATTGCCGCGCAGGATCATCATGCGGATCGTGGGCTGGTCAGCGATCGTCTTGAACGCGTCGGTCAGCTCGGCGATCAGCTCCATGTTGAAGGCATTGTGCACGTCGGGCCGGTTGATGACGACGACGGCGAGCCCCTCTTCGGTGGCTTCGAGTTTGATGAGATCGTAATCGGAATCGCGCATGGGGCCCTCGCGTTGTAATTCTGAGAGTCTTTTGGACCGCTCACGCGCTGACGGCAACCGGCCTTCCGCCGCAGGCCGCCTGCTGGCTCAGGACGCAACCTGCCGGTAATGGCTCGACGGCCTCAGCGCCGGCTTCTCGACCAGGTGCCAGAGCAGGAAGCTCGCCGCGAAGACGAACAGCGCTGCAATGGTGAAGCCCGCGGCAAAACCGAGCTGCACGAACAGGCCCGCCATGATCATGGCCTGCAGGATCGGGAAGTGGGTGATGTAGACGCCATAACTGACATCGCCGAAGCGCGCGGCATTGAGCGACGGACCGGGCAGGAAGGCGATGGCGGCGATGGTGCCGGCAAGCCCCACCGCCCGCAGCGGCGCGGCATAGGGGTGCGCAAAGCTTGCCGCCAGCAGCAGAAGCCCAACCGCGCCGAAGAGCATCGGGCGCGCCTTCGCCACGCTCCAAAGGCCCCAAAGCGCGATTCCGCTGGCAAAAAAGGCCATCTGTCCCGGCAACTGGCGGGCAAGCTCCGGCGCCAGCGGATGCTGGACGAGCACTGGCACGAAATGCCGCCACGCTTCCCCGCCTGCATAGAGCAGGGCCAGCACGACCCACCCTGCCCGTCCAAAAGCCCGCAACAGGACCGCGATCACCGGCAGGGCGATGTAGAACATCACCTCCACTTTCAGCGTCCAGAGCGCGCCGTTCACGGCGGTGAACCGGCCCTCCGCGAAGAGTCCGGGCAGATCCGGCGACAGGAAATTCAGGAAAACGAGGTTGGCCCCGACATACCGCGCAACCCCGGCGGCATTGCCGGTCAGCACCAGGCTGATCGCGGCAGGAATGAGAATAATCGTGGCATAGGCCGGATAAAGCCGCCGGATGCGCTTGCCGGTATAATTCGCCACCGTCTTCGAGCGGGCCAGCGACCCCGCCACCAGCGCACCGGAGACGATGAAGAAGCCCTGGATCGAAAGCTCTGCCGCCACGGCCAAGCGGGATTCGAGCGGGCCAAACGGGTCCAGCGCGGTCAGCGCCACAGCGTGAAAGGCAAAGACGGCCGTCGCCAGGACGAGCCGGATAAGGTCGAATCGATTTCCGGACATGTCCCCGCCTTTCCGCTGGCGGTTTAACCCGTTTCGATCACGCCCGGAAGGGTTGGCACCAGCCATCCCATACTTGCCCGCAAAAAAGCGACGGCCCCCCGCCGCGCGCGGGAGGCCGCCTTCGGACAGTGCTCGAGCTCAGCTCGTTTTACCGTCCGGTTCCTGTTCGTCGTCAATTCCGTTTTCGGGGACCAGTCGCTTGGGGCCGGCGCGCCAGGCGTCGATGGTGGCATTGTATTCGGCCTCAAGCACATAGCCGTCGGCATCGGCGTCGAACTTTGTGAACTTGGCCATGGCCTCGGATTCGGTGGCCCGGCCGCCGGAGGTTTTCCAGGAAACGAATTCGGCCTCGCTGAGGCGGCCATCCGCGTCTGTGTCGAGGCCGGAGAAATCCGGCATCACCCCGGCATGGCCCATCAGGGCCGTGGCAAACGCGGCGACCACAAGGAATGGGGTGCGTGGCATGACATCTCTCCTGATTGTGCTGCGCCGCCGTCAGTTGCGGCACTGGCCTGCGACACGAGGAGCCTACGTCAGGGACGCGTTCATGTTGCGTGAAAACGGGTTCACGACACGATTTTAATGATCCGGCCTACTGATCCGGTACCGGGTACGGATCAGGTGCCTTCGGCGCCGATCTTGCGGCAGAAGGTTTCCCAGGACCGGTAGCCTTCCTCGCCGAGTTCCCCTGCTCCACCGATGATCGTGTGATGAAGGGGGTGGAAACCGGACAGTCCGAGCAGGCCGCGCTCCAGCGCCTTCAAGGCCCCGGCATCCATGCCGAACCGGTAGACGAGCCCCGGCATGCCCATGGAAACAAGGACGCGCGCCGACTTGCCCTTCATCATCTGGGCGGGCCAGCCATTGTCGCTTTCGCCGAGGAAGAACTCGCCCCGCGCGGCCTGTTCGAAGAAGGCCTTCAGCATGGCGGGCATGTTGCCCATCCAGAGCGGGAACGCGATCAGCAGGTGCTCGGCCGCGGCGATCTTCTCCCGTTCTGTCAGGATCGGTTCGGGCGGCGGGTTCTCGAACTCCTCCGCGGACCGCAACAGCGGTATGTCGAGTGCGGCGACATCAATGCGGGTGACGGTATGGCCCGCGCTGGCCGCACCATCGGCATAGGCGTCGCAAAGGGCGTGGATCAGGTGTTTCGGATCCGGGTCCGGATGGCCGTTGATGATGCAGATGGATTTGGTCATGGGCGGGTCCCTCTTCCTGTCTCATCGCGTGACAGGATGATGCCAGACCTCTGACACAACGCAATCCGCAAACGCCCCTAGATCGACCTCCTACATCCGGAAGACGCCGAAGCCGCGTTCGCCGAAGGGGGCGTTGAGGCTGGCCGAGAGGGCCAGGCCCAGCACGCGGCGCGTGTCGGCCGGGTCGATGATGCCATCGTCCCAGAGGCGCGCGGTGGAAAAGTACGGGCTGCCCTCGGCTTCGTAGAGATCGCGGATCGGCTGCTTGAAGGATTCTTCCTCGTCGGCAGACCATTCCCCGCCCTTGCGCTCGATCCCGTCGCGCTTGACCGTGGCCAGCACGCTGGCGGCCTGCTCGCCGCCCATGACGGAGATGCGGGCATTCGGCCACATGAACAGGAAGCGCGGAGAATAGGCCCGGCCGCACATGCCGTAATTGCCTGCACCGAAACTGCCGCCGGTGACGACGGTGAATTTCGGCACGCTGGCCGTGGCCACAGCCGTCACCATCTTGGCGCCGTCCTTGGCAATGCCGCCCGCCTCGTATTTCGAGCCGACCATGAAGCCGGTAATGTTCTGCAGGAAGACGAGCGGGATACGGCGCTGGTCGGCCAGCTCGATGAAGTGCGCGGCCTTCTGGGCGCTTTCCGAGAAGAGGATGCCATTGTTGGCGAGGATCGCCACCGGCATGCCATAGAGCCGGGCAAAACCGCAGACGAGGGTCTCGCCATACAGCTTCTTGAACTCATGGAACTCCGAGCCATCGACGAGGCGCGCAATCACTTCGCGGGCATCATAGGGCTCGCGCACATCCTGCGGCACCAGGCCATGCAGCTCGGCCGGGTCGTAAAGCGGCTCTGCCGGCTCGGTCAGCTCGAAGGGCTGGGGCTTCGGCTTTGAAAGTGTACGGACGATGGAGCGGACAATGGCAAGGGCGTGGGAGTCATGCGCAGCATAGTGGTCGGCCACGCCAGACCGGCGGGCGTGCACATCGGCCCCGCCAAGATCCTCCGCCGAGATCACCTCCCCTGTCGCCGCCTTTACCAGCGGCGGGCCGCCCAGGAAGATCGTGCCCTGCTTGCGCACGATCACCGTCTCGTCCGACATGGCCGGCACATACGCACCGCCCGCCGTGCACGAGCCCATGACAGCGGCGATCTGGGGAATGCCCTTCGCGCTCATCTGGGCCTGGTTGTAGAAGATCCGTCCGAAATGTTCCCGGTCCGGAAAGACTTCCGACTGGTGGGGCAGGTTTGCACCGCCCGAGTCGACAAGGTAAATGCAAGGCAAATGGTTTTCGAGTGCGATCTCCTGGGCCCGCAAATGCTTCTTCACCGTGACGGGGAAGTAGGCGCCGCCCTTCACCGTCGGGTCGTTGCAGACAATCAGGCATTCCCGGCCTTCTACCCGGCCGATGCCGGTGATGATTCCGGCGGCAGGCGCCTCATCGCCATACATGCCATGGGCGGCCAGCGCGCCGATCTCCAGAAAGGCGCTGCCCGGGTCCAGCAGGCGCTCGACCCGGTCCCGCGGAAGCAGCTTGCCCCGGTCCACATGGCGCTGGCGGGAGCCTTCAGGCCCGCCAAGCGCGGCTTTGGACGTGTGCGCCCGCAAATCTTCAAGCAGGCGTTCCATGGCGGACTTGTTCGCGGCAAAGCGCGGCCCCGCCACGTCGAGACTGGATTTCAGGACGGGCATTCAGCCTCCCTTCAGAAGTTTCAGGCAGGCTTAGCTGTCTGTGGGGCAGGTGTCACGCGCGTGTCACCGGATTTTACCAGACTGACCGAGAAGCCCTCTAGGAAAGGCCGCCGCCGATGCGCATGTTCAGGAACATGAAGCTGGATCTCACACCATCCCTGAAGGCAATTGCCTTCCTGAAGGATGTGCCAGCCAAGGCGATGAAGGCGGCCGGGCGCGAAGCGTCCTGGTTCTGCGTTCCGGCTGGCGGGACGCTGTTCCTGCGCAACGAACCGGCGGACATGATCTATTTTGTCCTGTCCGGGGCCTTGGGCGCCTTTCGCGCCAATCCGAACGGGCAGACCGAATTCGTCGGCCATATCCGCCCCGGCGAACCGGTGGGCGAAATGGCGCTGTTCCTCGGCGGGATTGATCTGGACGGCGATGGCGCCCCGGAAGATGCCCCGCACACCAGCTCTATCTATGCCCTGCGCGACTCCGAAATTGTCGGCTTTTCCCGCGAAGGCTGGCACAAGCTGGTCAAGTCGGAGCCGGAACTGCTGGAACAGATGATTCGCATCATCCTTCGCCGGGTCGGCCGCGAGGGCCAGCGCAATGTCAGCTCCGCGCCGAAAGTGTTCACGATGGTCGCGACCTCCCCGACGATCGACCTGGAACTGCGCGCCCGGGCCCTGAGGGCCAGCGTTGAAGCGCTGGGCAAGAAGGCGATTGTCGTCGGCGAGTCCCTGGGCGCCGACAAGCCCGCCGCCTATTTCGACGATCTGGAGCAACGCCACGATGTGGTGATCCTGATCTCCACGATCGGGGACACGCGCTGGTACAGGCTGTCGGTCCGCCAGGCAGACCGGATCTGGGTCGTCGGCCGGGCCGATGCCAAACCCTCCAATCCGCTGATGCCAGACGACGACTCCCCTGCCCGCGAACTGAAACTGGTCGATGTGCTGTTGCTGCATCCGGGCGACGACCGGCGGGCCTGCAAGCCGGTTGAATGGCTGGAGGCCGCCGGCGCGAGCCGCCTGTTTCACTGGCAGGGCATGGACGGCCCGAATTGCGACCGGCTCGCCCGGGTCATGGCAGGCGTCTCGGTCGGCCTGATCCTGTCCGGCGGCGGGGCCCGCGCCTATTCTCATATCGGCGTCGTGCGGGCGCTGCGCGACCGGGGCGTGCCGATCGATTTTGTCGGCGGCGCCTCCATGGGCGCGGTCATTGCCGCCTGTGTCGCCATGGGCTGGGACGATGCCGAGATCGACATGCGTATCCGCAAGGCGTTCGTCGAGAGCAATCCGCTCGGAGACTATACATTGCCGGTCGTCGGCATGGTGAAAGGCGTGCGGGTGAATGCCCGCCTGAAGGAGCATTTCGGAGATGCCGAAATCGGTGATCTCGATATCCCCTTCTTCGCCACCTCGACCAATTTGATGACCGGTACACAGAGGATTCACCGCACAGGCCAATTGCGTGATGCGCTGCGCGCCACGATCTCGCTGCCCGGCATCCTGCCGCCGGTGGTGGACGGGAAAGATCTTCTGGTCGATGGCGCCGTCCTGAACAATTTCCCGGTGGATGTGATGCGCGACATGCATCGCGGCTTCGTCATCGGCTCTGACGTGACGCGCCAGCCGGAAGGCCTGAAGATCGACGAGTTCGAAAAGCCTGCAGGCTTTTTCCGCTGGGTGGCGCGCCATGGTTTTTCCAGTCCACCGCCGATTGCCGGTGTGCTGATGCGATCTGCAACCATCCGCGCAGACACAGAGTTCGGCCGGGACATGACCGACGTGCTGATCCTGCCGGAACTTGCGGAAACAGAGCTGCGCGACTGGGAAAACTACGACGCCTGCGTCGAATCCGGCTACCAGGCCGCCCTGCTCGCTCTGGACGAAACAAGCATGGTCACACTGCCCCGTCCGGAAACCGCGCTTCTGACGAATCTGTAATTTTCAATACAGTATTAAGCATATTCGGTCAGCTTCCCCTTGGGTTGACGGGGGAGGATGGGAGAAAATGCGTATGGATATGGCGCTTTTGGACATGTTGCCGGTGGTCATTTGCGAGACGGCGGCCGTACGTGACGACTCCGGCAAGCTGATTGACCTTCAGTGGACCGCGTCCAACCGGCTCATGAACGAATCGATCCGGCCCGATGGCCAAAGCATCGTCGGCATGCGCATCTTCGAATTCGATCCTGCTTACAAGAACACCGAAATGGTCCGCGCCGTCACCCATGTGATCGAGACGGGGGAATCGCGCTCATTCACGACCTCGCAAGGCCGGGCAGCGAAAATGCTCGGCAAAATCATGAAGACGACGGTTATTCCGGTCGAACGCGGCTCGGAACGCCGCGCGCTGTCTGTCTCTCACGAAATCACCGATATCGCCCAAGAGCGCGACGAGGCGCTCCGCCTGTACGAACTCTCGAAAACGGCTGCCGACCACGCCTTGCATGGCATCATCCTGAACGATGCCGCCGGCCGGATCACCTATGTAAACCGGGCACTCTGCGAAATGTCCGAATATTCCGAAGAGGAACTCATCGGCAAGGATGTCGGCATCCTGACCGGCGATGAAACCTATGAGCCGGACCCCGAGCTGGCGATGAAACTCGCGAGCGGCGAGATGCTGCGGCACGTCACGCAGGCAGAAACGCCGACAAAATCCGGTGGCACAAACCAGGTTGAACTGTCACTGACCAGCGCCCGCTGGGGCGAAAAAGGCGAACGGGTGTTCATCACCTATGTGCGCGATATCCGCGAAGAACGCCGCAAGGCCCACGAGCTGCGCGATGCACTGAACCGCGCCGAACAGGCCACCCGCCTGAAATCCGAATTCCTGGCGAATATGAGCCATGAGATCCGTACTCCCCTGAACGGTGTTCTGGGCATGACGCAGGTGCTGGCCCATTCGAGCCTGACGCCGGACCAGAAGGAACAGGTCGCGACCATCCTCGATTCCGGCAAGACGCTGATGTCGATCCTGAACGACATTCTGGACCTCTCCAAGATCGAGGCCGGCAAGCTGGAAGTCACGCCGGTCGTCGGAGACCTTCGCCACAAGCTGAGCCGCATGATCAAGTTGCATGCGGCAACGGCCGAGGAAAAAGGCATCAATCTCCAGCTGTTCATCGATCCGAGTGTTCCGTCCCGGATGAAATTCGACCCTGTGCGCGTGCGCCAGTGCGTCGGCAACCTTGTCTCGAACGCCATCAAGTTCACCGAAAAAGGCGAGGTGATGGTCGTCGTCACCTGCGAACCGACCGAGTCAGGGCAAACCCGGGTCATCGTGCATGTCTCCGATTCCGGATGCGGTATCCCGGCCGAGAAAATGGACCGTGTCTTCGAAAGTTTCTCGCAGGCCGACGGATCCACGACGCGCCGCTTCGGCGGCACCGGCCTTGGCCTGCCGATTACGCGCAAACTCGCCCGCATGATGGGCGGCGATGTGACGGTCGTCAGCGAGCCTGGCCGCGGGTCTGTCTTTACCCTGAAATTCGAAACGGAAGCCGGCGACGTGATCCACATGCACGATACGGTGCTTCCCAAGCCTGCGTCGCCCGCAGCGAAACGCGAAGGCCTGAGCGGACGCCGCGCCCTGGTGGTGGATGACAACGCCATCAACCGGCGCGTCGCGCGTACCTTCCTGGAACATTACGGCCTTGTCGTTTCCGAAGCCGGGGATGGCAATGAAGCCCTCGAAGCGCTCGATTACGAACCGTTCGACGTCGTGCTGATGGACATTCACATGCCGGGGCTCGATGGCGCGGAAGCGTTCAAGCGCCTGCGCAATTCCGGCAGCCTGAACCGCGTCGTTCCGGTGATCGCCCTGACAGCGGATTCCATGCGCGGCGACCGGGAGAAATATCTCGCAAAAGGCTTTGACGGTTATGTCGCCAAGCCGATCGACGAGCGGTCCCTCGTCACGGTGATCGGCCAGGTACTCAGTGTCCCCACAGACTTTGGCGAACGCCGCGCCCGCGCCTGACAGGCATCGCGTCTAGCGACCGGGACTGTTTTTCGGCAAGGGGACGGGGTCTCGCGGCACACCGGGAGCATCGGACAGAATCTTCTGCCACCAGCCGACATCGTGCCACGCGCCGAGCTTGTAGCCGACATCCCGGTAGGTTCCGAGATGCGTGAAGCCGAGGCGCTCATGCAGGGCAATGCTGGCGGCGTTTGGCAGGGCGATCCCCGCGAAGGCATTCCGGAACCCCTGCTCTTCCAGCATGTCCAGCAGCCGGACATAGAGCTTCGTGCCCACGCTCCGGCGCTGCGCCTGCGGGGCGATATAGACGCTGACATCACAGGACCAGCGATACGCCGCCCGGGTCCTGTGCGGCGAGGCATAGGCATAGCCGAGCGGCTGGCCAGCGTCTTCGGCCACAAGCCAGGGATAGGTCTGCAGGGTTGTTTCAATCCGCCGGGCCATCTCCTCTGCCGAGGGTGGCTCCATCTCGAACGAGATGACGGTGTCGCGGACGTAGGGCGCGTAGATGCCGGCGATCCACCCGGCATCGTCAGACGTCGCCAGGCGGATCTTCATGCTCAGGCCGTTTCGCCGAACAGTTCGCGGCCGATCAGCCAGCGGCGGATTTCGGACGTCCCTGCCCCGATCTCGTAGAGCTTCGCATCGCGCAGCAGGCGCCCGGTCGGGTATTCGTTGATATAGCCGTTCCCGCCGAGGATCTGGATGGCATCGAGGGCCAGCTTCGTTGCGGTCTCGGCCGCGTAGAGGATCGCGCCGGCGGCATCCTTGCGGGTCGTCTCGCCCCGGTCGCAGGATTTGGCAACGGCATAGACATAGGCCTTGGCCGCATTCATCTGGACATACATGTCCGCCACCTTGCCCTGGATCAGCTGGAACTCGCCGATCGACTGGCCGAACTGTTTGCGGTCATGGATATAGGGGATCACGACATCCATGCAGGCCTGCATAATGCCGGTCGGCCCGGCCGACAGTACGGCGCGCTCATAGTCGAGCCCGCTCATCAGCACACGGACACCGCCATTCAGCGGCCCCATGATGTTCTCTTCCGGCACTTCGCAATCCTCGAAGACCAGTTCGCCGGTTTCCGACCCGCGCATGCCGAGCTTGTCGAGCTTCTGCGCGACGGAGAAGCCTTTCATGTCCCGCTCGATCAGGAAGGCGGTGATGCCTTTGGAGCCCGCCTCCGGCTCGGTCTTCGCATAGACGACGAGGACATCCGCGTCCGGCGCATTGGTGATCCACATCTTGGTGCCGTTCAGCACATAGCGGTCGCCTTTCTTCTCGGCGCGCAGCTTCATCGACACCACGTCAGACCCGGCCCCGCTCTCGCTCATGGCGAGTGAGCCGAGATGTTCGCCGGTCATCAGTTTCGGCAGGTAACGCGCCTTCTGGGCGTCACTGGCCCAGCGGCGGATCTGGTTCACACACAGGTTTGAATGGGCGCCATAAGAGAGGCCGACCGAGGCAGACGCGCGGGAGATCTCCTCCATCGCCACGACGTGCTCCAGATAGCCGAGCCCCGTGCCGCCCCATTCCTCTTCGACCGTGATGCCGAGCAGGCCAAGCTCGCCCATTTTTGGCAACAGATCGCGCGGGAATTTGTCCGTCTTGTCGATCTCGGCAGCGCGCGGCGCGATTTCGTTCTGGGCAAAACTTGCCACGGTTTCGCGGATCATGTCGGCGGTTTCGCCGAGGTCGAAGTTCAAAGTAGGATATGTGTTCGCAATCATGGCGGTTGATTAGCAGGCCGTTCCGGTCCTGTCAGCTATCAATCCTGCCGCGTAATCGCACGATAGAGATAGTAGATGGCCAGCACGCTGAGCAGGGCTGAACCGAAGGCCAGCAGCGGCCCGACATAGGCCTCGCCAGCGCTGCCTGGAAAGCGCTGTACGGAGGGGGCGACTGTCCGGCGGACGCCTTCGAACACGCCCCACAATCCCAGCCCCGACAGCAGCGCATAAGGCAGCCAGCGCATGACGCTGATATCGCCGTTCATCCCATTGCTTCGCGAGGGCGGAAGGGCCGGCGGACGCAGGATTTCCCGCTTGCCTTCATGCGCGGCGGGCGGGACGCGTTGCGGCGCGGGCTCATCCGGCTGGCGCGGGGGCGCTGCAGGGATCTGACGGGCCTCGATGATGTTGTTGTCCGGGTGGTCTTCCCCTGCCCCGTCCGGCTCGGCCAGAGCGGAGACGGCACGGGTAATCTCGTCGGCCGTGGGCACACCGGGGGCGGCCCCTTCGGCAGCGCGGCCGGTTTCCGGCTCATCGCCGAGAAGTTTCGACATCCGCTCGGACACGGCGCGGGCCGCCGCCTGCGGAGCGGTTTCGGATGCGGACCTCGGCGGCGCGGCAGAGATGCGGCCATCCTCGGTGCGCGCCTCGATCACCACGGCCCGCTCTCGCGACATGGCCAGCGCGGCGCCCGGATCGTATTGCGGGCGCAGAAGCGCGCCGGGCACGGGAATGCGGCCGGAGGGATGTTCCAGGAACAGGGCCTTCTCGGCCGCGCGGCGGCGCACAAGCGCATCGACCACGCGAACCTCGTCATCCACCTTCGCCTTGCGCCAGGCCGTCATGCCTTCGGCTGCCTGCAGGCGCTCACCGCTGTTCAGCAGCGCCAGCACATTGGACTCGAGGAAGGCCTGCGGCCCGATATTGAAGGCGAAGGATACCAGCGCATCGAATTCGTTCTGGGTCAGCGGCGTCAGGACGCGCTGGCCGATCAGATCTTCGATGGGCTTCAGATCATGATGGCGCAGCACGAGTTCGGCATCTGCACGGGTGACGCGAAGGCCTTCCCGGGCCCCGGCCGTGTGGCCAAATCCGACGATCCAGGAGCCGTCCGGCAGGCGGGTTGCACGCGCACGAAAGCCTTCGAAGCTCTTGATAAGCTCGACCCCGGCTCCGGACGTGCGTGTTGGCAGGGCCAAGACAAATGGCTCCCGTATTGAAACAGTTGGTGTTTTTCTATGACGCACCCGTGCAAATGGCGCGCCTTTTCCCCTGTTGCGTGAGTCCGGCGTGCATATGCAGGTCAGAAACCGGACTTCAGAGCAGAACCAGCGTCGCCAGCCCAAGGAAGGAGAAAAATGCCATCACATCGGTCAGCGTCAACACAAAGACCGAGGAGGCCACGGCCGGGTCTGCGCCAAGCTTCTTGAGACCGAGCGGCACGAGGATTCCAGAAAAGGCCGCCCACAGGAACGTCGCCATCATGGCCGAGGCGAGCACGAGCGACAGTTTCACATCATGGAACCAGAGCTGCGCTACGAGGCCGACACCGACCGCGAACAGGACCCCGTTCACAAGACCGCTCAACACTTCGCGCAGGATGGCCCGGCGCACGGCGTCCCCTTCCAGCTGGCGCTCGGCAATGGCGCGCACGGCTACAACGAGGCCCTGGCTGCCGGCATTGCCGCCCAGCGCGGCAACCACCGGCATGAGGATCGCCAGCTGCACGACCTGATTCAGCGTGCCTTCGAACAGCGAGATGATGCCCGAGGCAACAAAGGCGGTGACGAGATTGACGGCCAGCCACGGAGCCCGCGCGCGCACCGTATCGACCACGGAGTCAGACCCGTCTGCGGAGCTGACGTTCAACAGCGAGAACAGGTCTTCCTCGGCCTCTTCCTGGATGACATCGACCATGTCGTCGACCGTGATCATCCCGACGAGGCGTCCGGCAGCGTCCTTCACCGGTGCAGAGGCCAGCGAGTATTTCTGGAACTGGAACGCGACTTCTTCCTGGTCCATGTCGGTGCGGACATCCGACAGCGGGTCGGTCATGATGTCGGAGAGCTGCACGTCGCGCGGCGTCCGCATCAGCGTCGCCAGCTGGACGATGCCCTGCAGCCGGTAGGCCGGATCGATCACATAGATTTCGTAAAAGACTTCCGGCAGTTCCTCGCCGAGTTCCCGGGCATGGTCGATGGCGTGGCCGACCGTCCAGTATTCCGGCACGGCCACGAATTCCGTCTGCATGAGACGGCCGGCCGATTCCTCTTCATAGGCGAGGCCGCGTTCCAGCTGGGCCCGGTCGAAAGGCTCCAGGTCTTCAAGGATGCGTTCGCGGCGGTCATCCTCAAGATCTTCGAGGATGACGGTGGCATCATCGGAGTCGAGTTCGTCGAGGGCGCTGGCAACCGCTGTATCCGGAAGGACATCGACCGCCTCTTCCCGATAGGAATCACGCAGCTCGATCAGGATGTCGGACGGCAGCTCCCCGCCGAGCAGCTCGACCGCATCGGAGAAGGTGTCGAAAGGCAGCGCTTCCAGCAGGTCGGCGGCGTCGGCCGGGTGCATGCGCTGCAGTGTCCGCGCCAGCCACCGGGTATCTCTCTCATCGACGGCGTCGGTGAGGTCGTCCAGCAGGTCCGGATCGACATTCGGCGGTTCTGGCGCCGGATTGGAAGGCGGGGACACATCCGTCATGGCGCCTGTCTTGCCGCTGTTGCTGCGCCGCGGCAAGGCCCCTCCTCTCCCTGCGTGAAGATATCAGGGCGAAAGCGTATCCGGGCGGACTTCCCGCAGGGCATTGGTCAGATTGTCGAGGTGGGGATCGCCCAGAACGGCCTCCATCTTCGCCTGCGCCTGCTTCCAGTAGGGGCGCGCCTCTTCCAGCTTCTTCAGGCCGAGCGTGGTCAGCAGGACGCGGCGCTTGCGGCCCGTCCCCTCATTGCCGCGATGGACAAAGCCGGCCTTTTCGAGCGGCTTCAGGTTCCGGGAAAGCGAGGTCCGGTCGAGATTCATCAACTCGGCGACCTGCGAGATCGAGTCCGGCTCGTACCGGCCGATCACATGCAATAGTCCGAATTGGGTAATCGTTAGTCCGGTCGGGCGCAGCGCATCATCATAATGACGGGTGATAAGGCGCGCCGCACGCAACACGCGCCCCGCCACGCAGGTGCCTGTCACTTCAGAGAGAAGGTCAGCTGTATCGATCATCTCAGTCATGGTCTCGTGTATATGCAGCCTTTCAGGCACATGTCCAATCACGCCCAGTTTTACTATGGTCACGCTTTAGAGTCCGTGTATGGAAACTCCAGTATAGTGCATATACACTATTTGTAGGTTCGGCAAACACCTCCGTATGCCGGCCTCTCTCCTACCCCGTCCGGTTGTCCTCGGCCGGACGGGGTCTTTCCCGGCACGTCGTGGCACAGCCCATAACGTGCATATACACTAAATAGCCCAGAAAGGCGCCCCTCATGTTTTCCTCCCGACACATCACCGCCGGCCTGCTCGCCCTCGGATTTGCCGCTGACCCGGCCTTCGCCGCCCCGGACATCTTTTATAACGGACCAGCCCCCGCCGAAGCCTGCGCAGAAGGCGTCGCAAAGCCCGGGGCAGCCTCTCCCTCACTGAAGCGGATTTGCGAGACGGCCCTCGATGATCGCACCCTGACACTTGCAGACAGGGCCGCGACGCTCGCCAATTCCGGCATCGTCAGCCTGCGCCTCGGCGACTTCGAGCCCGCCCTCACCCGCCTGAAGGAAGCGGCCGACCTTGGCCCGAAACGCAGCGATATTTCGATTAGCCTTGCGGCCACCCTGATCCGGCTCGGACGAGCGGACGAAGCCATCGCGGCGCTGTCGGATATCGATTCGGTGTCCCCGGAAAACCGGCACATCGCCTACTACAACCGCGCGCTGGCATACTGGGCGCTGGAAGACACGGAAGCGGCCTATCGGGACTTCTACACCAGCGCCGCCCTCAAGCCGGGTTTCGCGCCGGCTGAAGACGCGCTTGGACAGTTCCAGGTGGCATCTGTTGAATAAGCCCCGGCCGCATCAGGGCTGTTCGTGCGCTCGCACAGCAGCCTTGAGCGCGGTCCATCGCAGAACGAAGCGAAGCGGGGATCAATTTGGGAATCATTCATTCGCTAAAATCGCGAAGGAGCAGCCTTGAGCCTGTTTCATCGCGCAGCGTAGCGAAGCGGGAAACATCAAAGATTCATTCATTCGCTAAAATCGATCCTCGATCGACTTTTTGGCGCGGCGCGCCAATCGCGAATGAATGGTGCGGTCGAGAGGACTCGAACCTCCACGGGTTGCCCCACAGCGACCTCAACGCTGCGCGTCTACCAATTCCGCCACGACCGCACATGTCTCATTCGAGGCGAAGGCGCCGTATACGGCCCGTCTGGCGCTTTGTGAAGCCCCGAATACACCCTATATGCGGGGCGTGATGCACAAATTTCCACCTGTTCAATGGGCCGTGTCCGATCAGCCGGTTCCGTACGAAGATGCGCTGGCCTTCATGGAGGCGCGGGCGCGAGCGATTTACGAGGACGGCGCGCCGGAACTCGTCTGGTTCCTGGAGCATCCGCCGCTCTATACGGCGGGGACGTCAGCGAAGCTCGACGATTTGAGAGACCCCTCCCGATTCCCGGTTTTCGATGCCGGGCGCGGCGGGCAATACACCTATCACGGCCCTGGCCAGCGCGTGGCCTATGTGATGCTGAACGTTGGCCAGCGCGGCAAGGATGTGCGCGCCTTCGTGCAGAATCTCGAACGCTGGATCATCATGGCGCTGCAAAGCTTCAACATCGACTCCGGCCCCCGTGACGGCCGTGTCGGCGTCTGGGTCGACCGGACGCAGGCCGGCGGCCCGCTGCGCGAGGACAAGATCGCCGCGATCGGCGTGCGCCTGAAACGCTGGGTCAGCTTCCACGGCATCAGCCTGAATGTGGAGCCGGATCTGGAGCACTTCACCGGGATCACGCCCTGCGGCATTGCCGATCCGCGCTATGGCGTGACCAGTCTCGCCGATCTCGGCATTCCGGCCACGATGGCGGATGCCGACATCGCCTTGCGCGATGCGTTTGAAACCGTGTTCGACAGCCAGCTTGTGCCGGTGCCCGGCCCGCTTCAGCCGGCCGCGTAGGCCGAAGGAACTTCATCCTCACCCTGCGCGATGTCGCTGCCGGTCCGGAACCGGCCAACCCCGCCATTCGGCATGCGGGCGACATAGAGCAGCGACCAGAGCATCACGAAGAAGGAGGCCGGCGCCCAGACCAACATGGCAAGCCCGAGCCCGGCGCTGGCGGCCATGTCACGTTCGCTTTGCGGCGGCCCCTGGCGGCTTTTCTGCGGCTGGCGCTTGTCAGCCTGCTCCGCGGGTGCGGCAGCCGCCCCTGCGCCTTGCCCGGCGTTCGTTTCGGCCGACACGGCAGGTTTCGGTGCATGCATCTCTTCATACTGTTTGATGCCGCCCTGTGCGCCGACAAAGAAAGCGGCCAGACCCAACATCAGCGGGACCAGAACGATCGTCGCCCGGAGTGGCGACTTGTGCGCCTCGTTGAAGCGGCGGACATGGGCAATCCAGGAGGTAAACTCCGTCACGATCATGAACACGAAGAACGGCAGCAGCACTTCTGGGACCGGCACGATAAAGCCGTCGACCGGCTTCCAGAGACCGCTCAGGTCTGCGCCGGACAGCGACGCCACGAACACGGCAAACACCGGCACGATGAACAGCAGCAACCGGCCCATGAACATGAAGGTCCACGCCCGGCTGAAATGCAGCTTCGGGCTCGACCCAAGCGGATTGAACAGGGTCTGGCCCCAATTCATCTCGTGGGGATTGTCGCGCGCGTCCTTGATCCAGGGACGGTGCGGATCAATCGCGTCGGGATAATAGGGTTTCATGCGTGGGCGAGTCCTTGGACGAAGTGTCGGGGGCGTAGTGTCAGGGCGTGTCAGAGCTGCCGGTTGGCGGCCCGTGGGCATTGGTCTCCGGATCGGACGGCAGACGGGCCCCGATCAGGGCGAGTCCGGCACTGCCAATCAGGAAACTGGCGAGCGTGGTCAGGGCCGTGCCACGGGCAATCTGGAGCGCATGCTCCTGCTGGGCCTGCAGCATGCCGCCAAAACCGTCCTTCAGGCCGATCTCCTGGATCTGGGTCATCAACGGCATCATGTTCGGCGACAGGATCGGAAGCAGCACGGCGTTCAGGATCGACGTGACCACCACAAACCCGAACAGGATCAGAATGTTGAACCACGCGGTCTGCCCGGCATCGTGCAGGCGTTTTCCGAAGACGCAGAAATAAGCCCACAGCATCGGGTATTGCAGGATCGCTGCCCCGATGGAGGCAACGACCGTCAGGACCTGAATGATCAGACCGGCACCCGTCAGCAGGATCAGGCCACGCAGGAAATCGCGTGGGCCGATCCGGCCTTTCGGGCTCAGCAGGACACGGGAAATGTCCATGAAATGAAATACTCCTGTCGTCAGGGCGGGTCTTCTGCCGCGTTCTTATCAATAAACGATAAATTCACGCAAGAGAAACCCGCACAATGAAGAGCCGGACCCCGCAAGGGCCCGGCTCGGAAATTTATGTCCGGCCGAGGCCGGGAACGGCGCTTTCGCGCCGCTCAGACAAACGTTTCGGCAGCGCCGGCGCCCGGGTTCAGCGGATCCGGACCATATTTGTTCGGCCCCTTGGTGCCCGGGATACAGGCGATGACGATCATGGCGATCGACGCGATGAAACCGATCACCGGGATCACGCTGGCCACCACGAGGCCGAGATAGATCCAGCCCGTCTGGTTGATGTCATGCAGCCGGCGCACAAACAGCGCGATGCTGGGAATGACAATCGCCAGGCCGTAAATCGCGATCAACGCAATCAGGATGAAACCAAGCGGCGAAACTTCCTCGGTGCGCATGTTGATTCCGCCAAGGACGAAGAACAGGATGGCCCAGATGGCAACGATGATCATGTTGAACAGGTAGACCCACCAGTACTCCGAGCGCATCGAGCGCCCCTGGAAATCCACATAACGCGCGAAGAACATTTTTACTGCGTCTGGAAAGCTGACCATTTCAGGTCTCCTTGTGTTGCCGGGCCCTCTTTGAAGCACCCGTGCTGTTGATCATTCTGACTGCATGCCGCCTGAAGAAAGACGACGGAAATCTACTGACTTAGCTGAAGGTGGTGCCTGCACTGGCCGGCCCGGGGCCATACTGATTGTCATTCGGATCGGTCTTGAACAGGCTCATCACGAAGCCGACCACGCCGGTCACGATCGCGGTGGACAGGATGGACGGCAACAATTGCGCCTGTGACATCCGCTTGGACTCTTCCATGACATACGCCATCGCGGCGCCCGGATCGTTGGAGGACAGGTAATCTTGCATGTTCTCCTCCATCTCGCGCTGCATGGCCCCGACATCCACCCCGAACAGGGCTGGCAGGACCATTCCGGCGATGGCGGAAACGACAATCGCCAGCACGATCATGCCCAGCGTCAGCCAGCCGGTCTTGCCGGCATCATGGAAGCGCTTGGCGTGCACGGCGATCCAGGGCCAGATGAAGATGATGCTGACGAATCCCAGAAACGGCGACACATAGGCCGACACAACCGTCAGCACGGCGCTGATGCCGAACAGCGTCAGGACCGCCCGCCAATAAGTCGGCTGGTCGATGCGTCCGTTCGGACTGAAAAGAAGTTCCATTGCCGGCCCCCAAGATGATCCTTCGATGCGGGGGAAATCCCGCCCTTCCCCCGCAGGTGTTGCCGGGCAGCATGGTCAGCCAACCCGGTCATTCCTGCGACAGGATAGCGCGGCAATTTGATTATTGGGAGGTTAATTCGTCCCCGATTCAGGCGAACTCGACCATAATTTCGTCGGCAGCGACGCTGTCGCCAGCGCCAACATTGATCGATTTGACCGTTCCGGTTGCTTCTGCCCTGATAATGTTCTGCATTTTCATGGCTTCGACGACGCAGACGGCTTCACCTTCCTGCACTTCCTGATCAAGTTCCACATCAATGGACACAACCAGGCCGGGCATTGGGGAGATGATCAACTTCGACGTGTCGGGCTTCGGCTTCTCCGGCAGGCGGGCATGCAGTTCCGCAATCTGCGGCGTGCAGACCAGCGCCCGCAGGGCAACACCCCTGTGGCGGAACAGATAGCCTTCGGTCCGGTCCGCAAATTTCACGGCGAACGCCTTGCCGTCCAGCGAGCCCTCGACGAGGTGCTGGCCGGGCAGCCAGTCGGTGACCAGCGTGTGCGGCTTGCCGCCATCGATGGAGATTTCCGCGTCGCCATCCCCGCCAAGGTCCAGCGTGACAGGGTATTGCTTGTCGCCAAGGATCACGACCCAGTCGCGGCGGGCTTCCGGCACCGGCGCCATACGGCCGGACGTCAGCGCGGCGCGGCGCGACAGGAAGCCGTGCACATAAGCTGCAGCGCAGATCAGCTGGGTTTCCTGCGTCTTCGTCGGCGGCACACCGTCAAAGCCGTCCGGGAACTCGTCCTTGATATAGGCGGTGGTGATATTGCCGGAGCGGAAGCGCTTCTCGTCCATCACGGCAGCGATGAACGGGATATTGTCCTGGATGCCTTCAATGTGGAACCGGTCGAGCGCCTCGACATGCGTGTCGAGGGCCGTATCGCGGTCCTTGCCCCAGGTGATCAGCTTGGCGATCATCGGGTCGTAGAACATCGAGATCTCGTCGCCCTCACGCACACCGGAATCCATGCGCACCTCGCCCTTACCCAGCTTGCCTTCGCCCGGCGGGTGGAAGCGCTTCAGGCGGCCGATCGACGGCAGGAAGTTACGGTACGGATCTTCTGCATACACACGGCTCTCAACGGCCCAGCCATTGATGCCGATGTCGGATTGCTTGAGCTTCAGCTTCTCGCCAGAGGCAACGCGCAGCATCTGTTCGACAAGGTCGACGCCGGTGATCATCTCGGTCACCGGATGCTCCACCTGGAGGCGGGTGTTCATTTCAAGGAAGTAGAAGCCCTTGTCCTTGCCGGACGCAACGAACTCCACCGTGCCGGCGCTGTCATAGTTCACCGCCTTGGCGAGGGCCACGGCCTGCTCGCCCATCTTCTTGCGGGTCTCCGGATCGAGCAGCGGCGATGGCGCTTCCTCGATGACTTTCTGGTTGCGGCGCTGGATCGAGCACTCGCGCTCATTGAGGTAGACGCAGTTGCCATGCTTGTCGCCCAGCACCTGGATCTCGATGTGGCGCGGCTCAAGAATGAACTTCTCGATGAAGACGCGGTCGTCCCCGAAAGAGGATTTCGCTTCGGCCTTCACGGCTGGGAAGCCTTCTTCGACTTCCTTGTCATCATAAGCGACGCGGATGCCCTTGCCGCCGCCGCCGGCCGATGCCTTGATCATGACCGGGTAGCCGATCTCCCGGGAAATCTTCACGGCTTCCGTCGTATCCTCGATCAGGCCCATATGGCCCGGCACCGTGGAGACCCCAGCCTCAGCCGCCAGTTTCTTGGAGCTGATCTTGTCGCCCATGGCTTCGATGGCGAAGGCGTTCGGACCAATCCAGCCGATCCCCTCTTCTTCCAGTCTTTTCGCAAAGCCCGGATTTTCGGACAGGAAGCCGAACCCCGGATGGATGGCTTCGGCGCCGGTGGCCTTCACGGCCTCGATAATCTTGTCGGCGTCCAGATAGGATTCCGAGGCCGGGGGCGGACCGATATGAACGGTTTCATCGGCCATTTCGACGGCCATGGAGCCGGCATCGGCGTCAGAATAGACAACAACCGTCTGCACGCCCAGACGGCGGCAGGTCTTGATGACACGAACGGCGATCTCGCCGCGGTTTGCAATCAGGATCTTCTTGAACATCGTTACCCCGGCAGGCCTTTGAAAACTTACAGCTTGCCGCAGTTACGCCGCACACCCGAACTTGTCCACACATGACGGAGCGACAAAAGGCCTTGCGATTAGCAGTCAGATTTGTTAGTGAACGCTCACTACTTAACGGGAGGCCGCCATGACCGTGATCCGGATTGACCCACAACAGCTGCAGGCCGAAGGCCTGATCAATGCCGATATGACCCGCCTCCTGGAGGCGCGCGCCCTGACGGAATCGCGGTTCGGACTTTTCGTGAACCTGTCCCTTATCATGGGGGCGCTGGCCGTCGCGGCCGGGGCCATTGCCCTGGTGCCTGACGCTACGACAGGCCTTCTGCTGGCCCTTCTGGCCATCGCCGCAGCGGAACTGACCCGCCGGTTCGCACCGGACGCCTCGCTGAAAGTCCTCTCGGCAGGCCTCGCATTGATGGGGGTACTGGGGCTCGCCGGCTGGGTTGGCTGGCAATATGAAGACACCGCTGAAACCACCCTGCCCGCCTTGCTGATCACTTTGTTGCTCGGCGCCGGGGCGGTCTGGTTCCGGTCCGCCTTCCTGATGGTCCTGTCGGTGCTGGCCTTCGGCGCGGTCTTCGGCACAGGCACGGGCTACTGGCATGCCTGCTACGGCCTGTTCGTCGAACAGCCGATCATGACAATCGCCGTGTTCGGCGCGCTGGCTGCAGGCCTGTACGCCCTGCGCAGCCAGATTTCCGAGACCTGGAAACACCTGGCCGGCATTGCCGCCCGCACGGCATTTTTCCTCGTCAACTTCGCGTTCTGGGTCGGCTCGCTCTGGGGCGACGACCTCGGGCCGGACTACCGCTATGCCGAGGGCAATGACTGGGAGGCCTGGCGCGCCGCCACGCCGCATGTGCCGGAAACCGTGTTTTCAATCGGCTGGCCGGTTCTGCTGGTCGCCATCATGGCCCGCAGCCGGAATGGCGGCTTCCTGTCGGTGACCGCAACCGTCTTCCTCGCGATCCACGCCTATACGCAGTATTTCGAGACGTTCGGCGCCCATCCCTGGACGCTGTTGGTTGGCGGGATTGTCCTGGTGGGCCTGGCCGTCGGCGCGGCGAAGCTTATGCAGCAGCCCAAGCAGGCCTAGTCGTCCCGGCCCTCGATCTTGGCCTCGAAGGCGCGCACACGGGCCGTCAGCGATACGAGGAAAGCCGTCGACCAGCTGATCAGGAGGAAGCCGTTCATGGATTCGGCCACGCCCAGCATCCGCCATTTGTGCGACAGGATCACGTCTCCGAAGCCGACCGTGGTGAAGGTCGAGGTGGAGAAATAGACCGCCGTTTCCATCTGATGCAGCTCACCCACAAACAGATAGGCAAAGGCATAGAGCCAGATCTGCAGCGAATGCAGCGCAAACAGGCTGAACACAACAATCAGGATGCCCAGGCCCTGCCCCAGCGTATCTCCCATTTTCGACGTCCGGCGCCGGAATTCCCGCCCCCGCTGGCGCAGCAGCGCGGTCAGGCCAACAAGCCCGGCGAAATGGATCGAGAAGGTAATCGCAACCATAACGGTCGCCACGGCCAGATTCAGGAACAGAATCATATCCTGAGCCTCCAATTGTACAGGCCTGTTTACCCCGCAGCCATTTAGCTTTCGTTGACGGAGCGAAAATCTGCCGCCACAAGCGCAGGCACGACGGAACACACAAAACACGCAGGGAGGCCGGGCATGGCAGACACGAAAGATCTCGCAGGGCGCAAGGCGATTGTTACCGGGTCGGCCACCGGGCTCGGACGCTCCATCGCGCTGCAGCTGGCCGAACGCGGCGCCGATGTGATCATCAATTGCACGAAATCGGTCAGCGATGCCGAGCAGACGGTCGCCGATTGCCAGGCCTTTGGGGCTCAGGCGCGGCTGGTCCAGGCCGATGTCTCGACCGAGGAAGGCTGCCGGGCGCTTGCAGACGCCGCCAGCACCTGGGGCCGGCTGGACATTCTGGTCAACAATGCGGGAATCACCCGTCACGCCCGCGACCATGCCGATCTCGACGCCCTCTCGCGGCAGGACTTTCTCGACATCTATGCCGTCAATGTCGCCGGCCCCTTCCTGATGATGCAGGCCTGCAAGGCGCTGCTGGTGAAATGCCATGAGGAAACCGGACGCGCCGCAGCGGTGCTGAACGTGTCATCTATCGCCGGCGTAACCGGCGTGGGCTCTTCGGTCGCCTATGCCGCGTCCAAGGGCGCTTTCAACACGATGACCCTGTCTCTCGCCCGGGCTCTGGCCCCGGCGATAAGGGTTAACGCCATTTGTCCCGGATTCATTGGCACCCGCTGGTTCAAGGACCAGATGGGCGAAGAACAATACAATAAAATGGAGGCGGGTGTCGCGGCCTCCGTCCCGCTGAACGTGGCCAGCGGCCCCGACGACATTGCAGATTCCGCCGTTTTCTTCTGCACGGACGCGAGTCGGCACGTGACGGGCGAGACCCTTCTTGTGGATGCCGGAATGCATCTCGGCTACGCGCCATTGGTTGCTCGCTGACGCATTCGTGACGCACAAACTTCGGGCAGCACTGCCTGAAGTCTGCTCAATTCAGCGGCGATCCTTAACTCGGTACCCGGAGAACTTCTTTTTCAGTCCGCCGCCGCCAAAAGGCACGGCAATCTGACCCCGGCGCTCAACGAAGCGCTCTAATTTTAGAACGGGGAAGTTCAAAATGGTATCCAAGGTTACACGGGCGGGGGTCGCCCTCGCAGTACTCGCGACCGCAGCCGGCGGCGCCTATGCCGAAGGCGAATGGTCGGGCAACGTCGCACTGACAACAGACTATGTCTGGCGCGGGGTTTCACAGTCCAACGAAGATTTCGCCATCCAGGGCGGATTCGATTATTCCAATGGCATGTTCTACGCCGGTACGTGGGCGTCGAATGTCGATTTCGGCGACGAGCCGGAAGATGCCAACCTGGAACTGGACCTGTATGGAGGTCTCGCGGGGGAGACTGAAAGCGGGATCAGCTGGGACGTTGGCTTCATCTACTACGCCTATCCGGACACGGAAGAAGCAGATTACGACTTCGTCGAACTGCAGGGTGCACTCGGCTACACATTCACCAGCGGCGTTTCCGTCGGCGGTGCCGTGTACTGGGATCCGGACAATGAAAACGTCTATGTCGAAGGGTCTGCCGGTTATTCCTTCACCGACAACTTCTCGATGGACGCAACGCTCGGCAACTACAGCTTCGATGCTGGTGGCGACTACACCAACTGGTCGCTGGGCGGCACCTACTCCCTGCCCGTCGGCATCGATGTCGACGTGCGTTACTGGGATACGGATGTGGACGGCGTCGGCGTCTCTGACGAGCGTGTTGTCCTGACCCTCGCGAAGTCTCTCTAGGACTTCGAGAACCTCCAACTGCGCGGGGATCATGCCCTCCTCCCGTGCAGCAAGGTGAAGGCCGCTGGTTCCCGCCGGAACTGGCGGCCTTTGTTTTACCCCAATGTCTTCCTATCTGTAGCGTGGAGGGTGTTCCCCAAAACCAGACCGATCTGAAGGAGACGATTGCGTGGCAGCCGAGTTTACACCTGTACAAGCTGTCGATGCGCTCGTCCCAGCGATCACGCTGCTGGGCTTTGGCGCCGCGTCTGCGCTGGTGACGAAAGCGGCCCGGCTGAGTCCGATTGTCGGCTACCTCATTGTTGGTATACTGATCGGACAATATGGCCTGGGCCTGATCCATGAGAGCCCGGCGACGCACCTGCTTGCGGAACTGGGGGTTGTGTTCCTGCTGTTCGATATCGGCATGCACGTGTCCATGCGCGAACTGAAGGAAAGCCGCCGGGACCTGCTGGGCCTGGCCCCGGCGCACCTGATGCTGACGGGCCTGATGAGCGCCGGCGCACTCTGGATGATCGGCATTTCCTGGCCGATCGCGCTGGCCGTGGGGCTCAGCCTCGGCCTCTCCTCCACCGCCGTTGTCGCGCGCATCCTGACAGAGCGGGAACAGAATTCCTGTCCCATCGGACGGGCCACCACGCATGTCCTGATCTTCCAGGATATGGTGGCGATCTTCCTGATGATCTACGCCACATCGCTGGGCGGCGCCGAAAGCGGCGCGTCCGGGGTGGCGGGTGTGATCTCCACGCGCCTGCTCGGCGGGGCGGACCTGCCGCTTGCCGCCTCCCTTGCCCTGTCGCTTGTCCAGGCAGGCCTGGCATTCTTCGCGGCGGTCCTGGCCGGCAAATACCTGATCAACCCGATCTTCCGCACGCTGGCGATTATCCGCAATGAAGAGGCCTTCACGGCCTTCACGCTGCTGTTCGTGCTGGCGGCCGCCTGCGCGACGGCGGTGAGCGGCCTGTCGCTGACACTCGGCGCTTTCCTGGCCGGCCTTGCCGTTTCCGGAACCCCGTTCCGCCATCAGGTCCAGACCGAGATGGCCCCCTTCCGCAGCCTGCTCCTGTCCTTCTTTTTCATCAGCGTCGGCCTGTCCATCGACGTGCCCGCCCTGCTGCGCAATTTGCCATTCGTCCTGCTCGCAGCTGGCGGGCTGATCGGCCTGAAGACCGCGCTCGGCTTTGCCGCGGCGCGCCTGAACGGCTGGAGCATTCCCGGCGCGACTCAAATGGCTTTCCTGCTGGCGCAGGGGTCGGAATTCACGCTCGTCGTCCTGTCGCTGGGCGCCGTCGTCACCGGCATGCCCGGCCCGCTGATGAGCAGCGTCGTGGCCGCGGTCGCGCTGTCCCTGGCAATCGCCCCGGTCTGGGCAGACCTCGGCGCCCGCCTGTCCCGTGAAATCGTCCGCCGGACCCAGTCCCGGACCGAAGCTGCGCCCAGATCGACTCCGCTGCTCGACCGCCCGGTCATCATCGTCGGCATGACGCAGACCGGCCGCCTCGCGGTCGATGCGCTGGAGGATCATGGCATCCCCTATCTCGCGACCGAGTTCGACCCCGACCGGCTGCTGTCCGCCGTCGCGGACGGCTACCGGGTCTCGTTCGGCGATGCCTCCAATCTGAAACTGATCGAAGCCATTGGCGGCAACCAGGCCCGCGCCATGGTGCTCGGCATTCCGCGCTACGAAATCTCGCTGGAGGTCACACCCGTCGTGATGCGGCGCTTCCCGGATCTCAAACGGTTCCTCACCGTGGACAACCCCGTGGACATGGACCGGTTCTCCGCGCTTGGCATCAACACCCATTTCGCCATGGGGGAACCGCGCGGCATCGAGATGGTGATCGACATGCTGAATGCGCTGGGCGTGCCTGAAGACGAGGTCAGCGCCTGGATCAGCCACGAAACCGAACGCTTTGCCATTGGCGAAGCCAAGTCGGACGAAGATGATGACGACCTCGACCCGGTGGAGCCGGACCTCGACCAGGCCGCCTGACGCGCCCCTCTGGAATTCACCAGAACAGCGGGGTGGAAATTGCGCAGGATGAGGTCTATAGGCACCATCATTCCCCTCAGGAGGCTTAAATGCGCATTGGCGTTCCAACAGAAATCAAGAAGCAGGAATCTCGTGTCGGACTGACGCCGGAAAGCGTCGGGGAACTGGCGCGCGCCGGCCATGAGGTCGCCATTCAGGATGGCGCCGGGCTCGGCTCCGGTTTTTCGAATGAGGATTACACAGCGGTTGGCGCCAGGATCCTGCCGGATGCCGATGCGGTCTTCAAAGACTCCGAACTGATCGTGAAGGTGAAGGAACCCCAGCCGGAAGAGACCGCGCGCCTGACGCCGGACCACACGCTCTTCACCTATCTCCACCTGGCGCCCGATCCTGTGCAGGCCGCAGGCCTGATGAAATCCGGATGCCTCGCCATCGCTTATGAGACCGTCACCGATGCGCAGGGCGGCCTGCCGCTGCTGCGCCCGATGAGCCAGGTGGCCGGACGCATGTCGATGCAGGTCGCGGCCTGGGCCCTGATGCGCACCAAGCGCGGCCGCGGCATCCTGCTGGGCGGCGTGCCAGGCGTGATGCCGTCGAAAGTGGTCATCATCGGCGGCGGCGTCTCCGGCACCCATGCAGCCGAGATCGCGGTTGGCATGCGCGCCGACGTCACCGTCTTCGACCGCAACAATAACCGCCTCGCCGAACTCGACGAACAGTTCCGCGGCAGCCTGAAAACCATGTACTCCACCGCGCATTCGCTGGCCGAGGCCATCAAGGACGCCGACCTTGTTATCGGCGCCGTGCTGATCCCCGGCGCAGCCGCACCGAAGCTGGTGACCAAGGCCCAGCTGAAAACAATGAAGCCCGGCGCCGTGCTGGTCGACATCGCCATCGACCAGGGCGGCTGTTTCGAGACCAGCCATGCCACCACGCATGAAGACCCGATCTATGAAGTCGACGGTGTGCTGCACTATTGCGTCGCCAACATGCCGGGTGCCGTGCCGCGCACGTCGACCTACGCGCTCAACAACGCCACCCTTCCCTTCGTGATGCAGATCGCCAACAAAGGCGCACGCGAAGCGATCAACGCCAACCCGCACCTCGCCAACGGCCTGACGGTGGACGGTGGCAAGATTGCGCACGAGGCGGTCGCCCATGATCTGGGTGAAGACTATGTCCGCCCGACCTGGCTGAAGGACTAACCCCGGCGAAAACTAGATTCAAGACAAACAAAAAGCCGTCCGGCATGACCGGACGGCTTTTTCATTGGAGGCAGTGTCAGGACAGCGCGGCGATCGCGTCGTCGATCGTGGCACGCGGCCGGTCCAGGATCGCGCTGATCTGGGCGCGCTGTTCGATGGCCAGCCACAGGCCCAGCACTTCCACATCCACGACGCGCCATTCGCCGTTCCGCTCGATCACCCGCCAGCGCACGGTCATCGGATCTTCGCCTTTCGGCGTGACCCGGGTGGCGACGATTGAGTCGGTTTCACTACGGTCCGTTGACCCCAGCACCTCGATTCTGGCGTCCTGGAACGTGTCGGCATTGTCCCGGAACGTTTCGGCCAGGAACGCGCTGAACGCGTCCGTGAACCGGGTCTGTTCCTCGGCGCTGACACGGCGGGCGTGCTTGCCAAGGGTAAATCGCGCCACGGCGGCAATGTCGATCGAACGGGTAAAGGCTTCCTCGCCTTTCACCGGATCGGCAATATCGGCAGCGGCCCCGGCGATGAGTGCCTCGGCGTCAGGCCCTGCCAAAGCTGGCAAAGGCGCCAGGGCGATGACAGCGGATGCGATGAGCGTGCGGATCATTAGACTCAATCCTTCGGGTTGAACGACACACTACATATGGCGTGCCACCCCGCGGAGTTCCCCGCTTAATTATATAGTAATCATGCAAATCGCGCATGGACCCGCCCCCTTGAAACGCGCGAATCCGAATCAGGCGCGGCTTTTGTGCCACATCGTAACAATTCTGTTTCAAGCTGAACCGATACAGACCCGATTGTGCCTTTCCCGACACAAAGCCCTGTCCCGGTGGGCATTTTTGGTAAACCGGCCGGTAACCATAAAAAGAAAGCCCCGGACGCGTTTGCTTTGAGGCGCGGAAGGCCCGGACCGCACGCCGAAAAATTTTATGCTTGGATGAGCGGCTCGAGACATGGGTGACAGATTGTACCGGACACATGGGTAACACTTCTCGCTTTGGCGGGAGGTTGAGATGCCATGGAAGGAACAATCAAAA
>MDTD01161606.1_pt1 | contig 36553 bp, 28 predicted proteins | sample 811221 | NCBI WGS metagenome assembly MDTD01 (sample SAMN05326646, study PRJNA326480) | marine metagenome | isolation source: seawater | place: Pacific Ocean: South West | collected 2011
GCTACCAGTGAAAAACGATCTCGATGAATCAGCTTGTGAAAAAAGACTGGCAGAGATAATCGAGACAGAAAATGGTTCCTGAAATCCGAGTTCAAATGAGTGGGACTCTTACGCTGCGGAGACAGCGCTGGCGAGTGTCTCTGCTTGTTGAAGTACTAATTCGGTGGCTGCCTCTTGCTGATCGGGCGGATACTTGTACTTTCTCAGCAGCCGACGAACCATCGCGCGCATCTCTGCTCGGACGGTCTCTTTGATCGTCCAGTCAATCGTGGCACTCTTCCGAATCCGTTCCGCAAGCTCTCGGGCGATCGTCTTCAGCGTTTCATCACCGAGATCCTCGGCGGCACTCTTGTTGTTGGCGAGAGCGTCGTAGAAGGCCTCCTCTGACTCGTTCAGGCCAAGCTCCTCGCCTCGCTTCTTGGCCTCCTGCATCTTCTTGGCGAGTTCGATGAGTTCTTGAATGACCTCTGCCGTCTCGATCCCTCGGTTCTGGTACTTCTTGATCGAGGCTTCGAGCATCTCCCGGAACGAGCGTGCCTGAACGATATTCTTCCGGCCTCGGACCTTGATCTCGTCGTTCAGGAGCTTGCGGAGCATCTCCAAGGCGAGGTTCTTCTGCGGTAAGCCCTGAACGTCTGCAAGGAACTCATCGGACAGAATCGAGATGTCCGGGTTCTTGAGCCCGGCGGAGGCGAAGATGTCCACGACGCCTTCGGAGGCGACCGCTTTCGAGACAATCTGACGGACAGCGGTATCCAAGTCCTCTTGGGACTTGCCGCCTCCAACGGTCGCCTTCACGATGCCCGCACGAACAGCCTGGAAAAACCCGACCTCGTCTCGGATCGCCAGGGCATCCTCATGCGGGATCGCCAACGCAAAGGCCTTGGCGAGTTCGAGGACGGCTTGGAGGTACCTCGATTTTCCGTCCTGCAATCCGAGGATGTGTTCGATCGCCTCGGGGATTACCGCCATGCGTTCCGAGGCCTTCTCGGAGAAGAATCGGCTGTAATCGAAGCCATGGAACATGGCGACGACGATCTCGTACTTCTCCTGCATGATGGCGACGGCTTCGCCTTGATCGACGGTCGTCCGTCCCTGCCCACCGCTCTCGGTGTAGGTCGCAAGGGCCTTCTTCAACTGATCGGCGATGCCGATGTAATCGACGACGAGACCACCGGGCTTGTCTCTGAAGACCCGGTTCACTCTCGCAATCGCCTGCATCAGGCCGTGACCCCGCATCGGCTTGTCCACGTACAGCGTGTGCATGCAGGGGCAGTCGAAGCCGGTTAGCCACATGTCTCGGACGATGACGAGCTTCAGCGGGTCGTTCGGGTCCTTGAAACGCTTGGCAAGATCCTCTCGACGTGACTTGTTGCGGGCGTGCTTGGCGATCTCGGGGCCTTCGCTGGCGCTGCCGGTCATCACAACCTTGATGGCTCCCTTGTCGTCGTCGTCGTGGTACCAGTCCGGACGGAGTTCGACGATTGCGTCATGCAGGGCCATGCAGATCCGGCGGGACATAGCGACCACCATCGCCTTGCCCTCCATCGCCGACTGACGATCCTCGAAGTGGGCCACGATGTCTTCAGCGACCTGCTTGATCCGCTCGTCCGAACCAACGATCGCCTCCAACGCCGCCCATTTGGTCTTGAGCTTCTCTTTGGACGAGTCCTCCTCGCCCTCGGTCAGTTCTTCAAGCTCCTCGTCGAGCGAATCCGCAGCGGATGCGTCGAGCCCAAGTTTGACCAGGCGTCCCTCGTAGTAGATCGGAACCGTGGCGTTGTCCTCGATCGCTTGCTCGATGTCGTAGATGTCGATCTCGTTGCCGAAGACACCCCGGGTGCTGATATCTGTGCTTTCGACCGGCGTCCCGGTGAAGGCGATAAACGTCGCATTCGGCAGGGCATCCCGGCAGTACTTGGCGAAGCCGTACCCTACCTGCCCGGTCTCCTTATCAATCTTCGCCTTGAATCCGTATTGGCTGCGGTGGGCCTCGTCGGCGATGACGATGATGTTCCGGCGGTCGGACAGCAGCGGATGCTCATTGCCCCGGTCATCGGGCAGGAACTTCTGAATCGTCGTGAAGATGACGCCGCCGCTGGCTCGCTTGAGCAGGTCTCGGAGACTCGTCCGATCCGTCGCCTGCTCGGGCGTCTGCCGGAGGATGGCCTTGCCGCCTGCAAAGGTCGAGAACAACTGACCATCGAGGTCGTTGCGATCGGTCAGAACAACGACAGTCGGATTCTGAAGCTCGGACTGCTCGATCAGTCGTCCGGCGTAGAAGAGCATCGTCAGGCTCTTACCTGACCCCTGCGTATGCCAGATGACCCCGGCTCGCTTGTCACCACTCGGCTGCGAGGCCGTGACGGTCGCTCCAATGGCCTTCCGCACGGCATGGAACTGGTGGTAGGCGGCGATCTTCTTGATGACCTTGGCATCGCTCGTCTCGAAGACGGTGTAGTTCCGGACATAGTCGAGGAACCATCGCCGGTCGAAGATGCCCTTGATCGCTACGTCTAGCTGCGGCTGGGTCTTCGGGGCGGTCTCTTCGCCGTCTGCCGTCCGCCAGGGCGTGAAGCGATCCTTCCCTGCCGTTAGAGATCCGATGCGGGCATCGAGACCGTCGCTGACAAGTAGAACGGCGTTGCTGACGAACAGGCTGGGGATCTCGTTCTTGTAGGTCTGAAGCTGCTTGTACGCCGACCAGATGTCCGCCTCCTCGTCGGCGGCGTTCTTCAACTCGATGACGGCGAGGGGGATGCCGTTGATGAAGACGACGACATGCCGGGGAAGGAGGCGGCCCCGCTGGCCTTGGCTCGGACGGGCTCGAAGTCCACGAACCACGCCTTGAAGATCGCCGCCGCCATCTGCTCCAGCGTGCGGTTCATCCGCCGGTTCAACTCGATCTTGTCGTCGAGCGAGCCGAGGACCGAGGCGATGGCTTGCTGCTCGTCGAGGGGAGGTACCACTACCGGTGCCAAATGCAGATGATTCCGGTTCACGCCAGGGACGGCGGCCTTGTCGGAGTATGCGTAGTAGTCGAGCGTTCGGAGGAAGTAGCTGATGAATCGTGGATCGTTCCCTTTGAAGTCCCTGACATAGAGCGACGTATTCAAGGGCCAGAACGGTTCTTCGATGAAATAGACCTCCCCAATTGTTCCATATCGACCGGTCACGACACCGGGGGCCTTGGCCTTAAACGCTTCGTGCGTACCGCTCACGCCTGAGGATGACACGATCGGATACGGACCATCTCGACGGTCTCGATGCGGAAGGTCATAGCCCCTCTTGAGTTCGACAACGTCGCCGAGCGTGCAGGAGATCCAGTCATCCATGACTGCTCCCCAGGACGAGTTTCACGCCCTCAAGCCGCATCAAGGCATAGGGCGTCAGACACTTGACGCCGACTCCGGCGCAGGCATCGGGAACCTTGATCTTCTTCTTGCTCGGCGTTGTTGCTGGCTTTTCGAGCGTTACCACCGTGTGGTCGCCCGCAAGAGCTTGGGCAACGAGGTACGAGTCCGCGACCTCGAAGAACTCGTTGTAGGCGGCGGGTTGAAAGCCAGCGGTCAGGGCCCACTGGCTGACCCGCTGAAACGCATCGCTAAATGTCTTGTCGGGTCGGAGGAAGAAGCCCTTGGGCAGAGTTGCCGCCCATTCGCTCAGTTCGTCCTGCTGCGCCCCGATCTCGTCGGCGACCCGTTCGATGGACAGGAGCGTCTTGTTGGTGGCTCCGACCATGAGCCAGTCCCAGTAGCCGGGGCAGAAGTCGAGCCCGTAGAAGCGTCGCTTGGCCTCGATGAAGACGCCGGTGTCGAGGAGGTACGCCATCAGACGGCACCCCCGGCGATGTAGTCGGCCATGCCGTAGCGAGCGCCCATGGATTCGAGGGTCTTGACATTGCGACAGCCGAGAAGGCGGAACGCCTCGGTGAAGGTCGAGCGACCCTCCCACGTGCTGGCGATGACGGCGCGAGCGAAACGCTCGCTGAGCCTGCGGTTGGCGGTCAGGTAGTAGTCGCCACCGCCGCCCTTCTCCTTCTTCGCCCGCATGATGCGGCGGAGACGGTCGGACTCCTCTTCGAAGGCTTGGGCGTGTTCCGCAGCGGAGAGTCTTCCGGCATCCTTCATTCGCCTGAGGATGACGAGTGTGCTGACCCTGAATCGGCGAGCGAGCCGATTGGTGGCCTGCCATAGATCCTCGTCTGGCGACAACGCCACCTTGAACTCTTTGAGCGGCACCAGCGTTTCGGCGGCGACGGCGTTACACCACTTCTCGACGGCGGCGCGAGGCTGCGAAGCGGTCGTCATGTCGGAAACGCCGCTTTCGCCGAGCCAGAGATGGGCGAGTTCGTGGGCAAGGGTGAACATCTGCCCGGCCTTGGTATCGGCCCCGTTGACGAAGACGAGCGGAGCGAACGAGTCGGCGAGGGCGAAGCCCCGGAACTCGCCGGGGTCGAGCGGGCGATGGGTGTTGTTGCCGACCACGCCGCTGACCATGATGAGGACGCCCGCCTCATCGGCTTTGTCGAGGATGACCCGGATTGCCCCCTCCATGTCGCTCGCTGCGGAGAGGTCGTTGGTGTTGAGGTTGAGTGTGCGGCGGATCTCGGCGGCGACAGGGACGACTTCGGATTCGGTCGAGGCCGACCCGATAAAGCCGATCGGCTCCTCGCCTGCAATCTGGGCGTACTGGCGGTACCAGTCCTGCCGTTGCTGGCAAAGGTAGATGGTGTCGAGTAGGTTGGGCGACGGACGACGAACCCGGGCGCTCTCGACGGTCCGGAAGTCGGGAATCGGTACGGATTCGGCGGGCGGCGTTTCGAGGAAGAGGTAGCCGATCGGGGTGCGCGTCGCCCGAGCGAAGTCCTGCGTCTGCTTGAAGGTTGGATGGAGTTCTCCGCTAAGCCATTCCTCGATCTTGGGGAACTTCTTGGTGAGCGCAGCGGCATCCACGCCGGAGCGTTCGCAGGCCCATTCAAGAAGCTCGGGTTTGACCGGGACACGCACCGACACAGTTACTCCTCAACGTGAAATCAACTGCCACTGGCCATGGCGAGGTTCTGCTTGATCTGCTCCTGTAATCGGTTCGACTCGGCAAACTGCTCCTGAAGGGTTGTCGTCAGCCGAGCCATCTTCTCCTCGAACGGCTCGCCGTCGTCTTCGACATCCTCAGCCCCGACATACCGACCGGGCGTCAGCACGAAGCCGTGACTCTCGATCTCGTCAGCGGTCGCCGACTTGCAGAACCCGGCGATGTCTTCGTACTCGCCCCCCTCGCCCCGCCAGGCGTGGTAGGTCTCGGCGATGCGGGCGATCTCTTCGCTCGACAGATCCCGCAGCGTCCGGGTGACGAGCGAGCCGAGCTTGCGGGCGTCGATGAACAGCGTCTGCTTGCGGCGGTCCCGCAGCTTCTTGCCCCCGAGCGTGCCGCCCGCCTTGCTGCGGGTCACGAACCAGAGGCAGACGGGGATGCCGGTCGTGAAGAACAACTGACCGGGCAGGGCGATCATGCAATCGACGAGGTCGTTCTCGACAAGGGCCTTGCGGATGTCGCCCTCGCCGCTCGAGTTGGAGGACATCGAGCCGTTCGCCATGACGAACCCGGCGATGCCGTTGGGGGCGAGGTGGTGGATGAAGTGCTGGATCCAGGCGTAGTTGGCGTTGCCGACCGGCGGCGTGCCGTACTTCCAGCGCACGTCCTCCCGGCGTCGGTCGCCGCCCCAGTCGGAGACATTGAACGGCGGGTTGGCGAGGATGAAGTCGGCCTTCAGATCCTTGTGCAGATCATCATGGAACGTGTCGGCGTGCTTCTCGCCGAGGTGGGCCTCGATGCCCCTGAGGGCGAGGTTCATGTTGGCGAGCTTCCAAGTCGTCGGGTTGGACTCCTGGCCGTAGATGGAGATGTCGGTCGCCTTGCCCTCGTGGGCCTCGACGAACCGCTCGGCCTGCACGAACATGCCGCCCGAGCCGCAGCAAGGGTCGTAGACCCGGCCCTTGAACGGCTCGATCATTTCGACCAGCAGGCGGACGATGCAGCGGGGCGTGTAGAACTCGCCGCCCAGCTTGCCCTCGGCGGCGGCAAACTTGCCGAGGAAGTACTCGTAGACCCGCCCGAGGATGTCCTTGGCCCTCGACTCCTTGTCGCCGAGGCCGATGCCGGAGATCAGGTCGATGAGTTCGCCGAGGCGTTCGGCGGGGATGCCACGGCGGGCGTAGTCACGGGGGAGGACGTTCTTGAGGCGGGGGTTCGCCTTCTCGACCTCGAACATCGCATCGTCGATCCGCTTGGCGATGTCGGGCGTCTTGGCCTTGGCCTGAAGCTCGCTCCACCGGGACGGCTTGGGCACCCAGAAGACGTTCTTGGAGGCGTACTCGTCCCGGTCTTCGAGGGTCTGCTCGGTCCAGGCGGCGTCGCCGTCGGTGAAGTAGTCCGATTCGGGGTCCGCACAGAGGGCCTCAAGCTCCTCCCGGCGAGCCTGGAAGGCATCTGAGATGTACTTCAGGAAGAGCAGGCCGAGAACGACATGCTTGTACTCGGCGGCGTCGATGGAGCCCCGGAGCTTGTCGGCGGACAGCCAGAGCTTCTCCTCGAATCCGAGGGAGGCCCCGTTGTCCTTGGACGATGACTTCTTGGTCTTCTTCTTCGCCATCCTGGGCCCGTTCTTCGACGATCGTGTTGTCGTGGGACGGTGTTCGCCCCGGATACCGAACATCGTACGTCAAGGGCCGGGATTCTGCCCGGCGAGGCGAGGGACTGACAGGTGCCTGTCGTTGAATGCAGGGTACCCTTAGAGGTCCGGAGCATCAGCGCTCATTCGCCCGCATTGTTCAGCCTGTCTAGGGGACTAAGGCCGGAATCTCCTCTAAAGACCGTGGCATACCCAATGGCAAGGGGTTCGTCGCTGGATCGGACAAAGCAATCGCATTTCGTTATGTACGTCTGTACACTCTTCAGACCGCCGCGAACCCAGGGCCAGAGTGGGGACGGCGTGCCGGGTTTGGTTTGCCATTGTCCCGGCTCAACCTGGTAAGGCCGCTAGAACCTTGCGGCCGTCATTCACGCCGTCGGCCCGCAAGGGAGGCGGTATGATTTCGGAAGTTCTTGGCACCGCCCAGAAAGAGACACCGATGGAACTACAGGATGTTTTGGGGCAACTCCGAGCTCTTGCAAATAGCGGCCTTCCGTTGGACAGCGAAGTCATCAAGCGTGCCGCAGGCGAGATCGAGAGACTCTGCGTTACGGCGGATGGCGTTCCGGCAGTCGACGGTATGCAGGTGTATTGCCCGCCTTACAGAAGCGGGCGCATCGTCTCTGGCACGGTTTACGGCACTGATGTGGGCGCTTACTTCGTAGACATGGGCAATAATCGAGCCGGATCCTGCGTTGGCGATTACTACTCGTCGCGGGAGGCTGCGCTAGAGAGCGGAAACTTTATCGAGGTTCATCCTCCGCTGCACGGAACTGCGGCCAAGCAGCGCCTTGAGCATGAAATATCGGAATAGCTGGATTTGGTGTGTCAGCATTCCACCACTACTCTGCCATCTCAAGCCATATGAGTCCCTCCGCTTGCAGCCAGTAGCCTCATCGATATCGTCAAGCGATACGGCTCCAAGGCCAAGGTACAGCTGATAGATACGCACAAGTCAATAACCGCAGTAAATGCCCTCGGCATCGAGTGAAAAGTAGATGTCACCCCAGGTTGACGTAGCAGTGCTAGTGGCCACAAGGGATCGCCCAAGCAAACTTCTGCAAAGGGCATTGCAGTCAGTACGCAATCAGTCACGTACTCCCTGCATGGTGATTGTCGTGAATGACGGGCAGCCCTTTGAGACGGAGATCCACAAACGTGTGGTCGGTTGCATTGAACCGTGGGAATGCCGTGTGATTCCGAACTGTCGTGCCGCTGGCGCTGCCGGCGCATGGAACACTGGCCTCAAACTTCTGGCGGAAGAAGAGTTCGGCGGATTCGTCGCATTTCTCGATGATGATGATGAATGGGATGCCGACCATTTAGAAGTCAACCTTGCTACTGCAGTAGCGACGAATGCCAATGTCGTGATCTCTGGGCTAAGGCATGTCTTTGATGGCGAGCCCATGAAGCGAGAACTGGTAGCCTCCATTGAGGCCCACGATTTCCTAGTTGGGAATCCAGGTTGGCAAGGCTCGAACACCTTTGTGTTGCTGGAACTGCTGCGGGCTGTTGGCGGTTTTCGGGAGGGACTTCAGAGCCTGAATGACCGCGATCTCGCATTCCGCATCTTGTCAGATCCGATATCGCAAGTCGCTTTCACGGGCCGTTGGACAGCGACTTGGTACAACCGCTCGAAAGGCACGCTTTCCTCTCGCCGGTCTCCGCAGAAACTCTCGGGTCTCCGCTGGTTTTGGAGTATCTACGGTCCGGCGATGACCAAGGCGCAAAGGCAGCACTTCTTTGGGCGTGCGAGTAAACTGTTTGGGTTCCAAAGGGCCGAAATTATAAATGCCGACGGGGATTTGCCTCCGCATCGCCAATGGCACGGTGACTTGCATGGATATTGCCGAGACAAGTTTCAAGCGTAATTCAACCGTCGCACGCCGCTGGGTGTGGCTTGGGCGTGCCTGGTACAGCCTGAAGGCCGCGTGGCGCCATGTGCGCGTTTCGAGATTGGCCACTCGAGTACTCGGCCCGCAGTATCGCCGAAGCCGCGACATGATCGAAATAGACATCACGTACGCCTGCAACCTCCATTGTCGGAACTGCAATCGCAGTGTGACGCAGGCGCCGGAGCGGAAGCACATGCCGCTCGAGATGGTTCAGCAGTTCGTTCGTGAGTCAATCTCGCGAGAAAAAATGTGGCGGCGCATCCGAGTCCTGGGTGGCGAGCCGACGCTTCATCCGGCTCTCGATTCGATCGTCCAAGAGTTGCAGGCGTACTGCGACTGGAATCCATCATGCAGACTTGAGATTGTAACGAATGGATACGGCAGAGCTGTGGAATCCAAACTGGCGGCCTTGCCCAGGAATATCTGGGTCGAAAACTCCCGAAAGACGTCGGTCATTCAGCCGACCTTTGGTCCTTTCAATCTTGCCCCCTGCGATGATCCCAGATACTCGCACGCAGACTATTCCAACGGCTGCGCGATCATGAGCGAATGTGGTATGGGATTGACACCAACTGGCTACTACCCCTGCGCCGTAGCGGGTGGGATAGACCGAATCACCAACGACGGCCTCGGCAGTGACACGCTGCCCGATGACTCGGATGACATGCTCGACGCTGCACGACAGCTCTGTCGGCTCTGTGGCCGGTTTCGCGCGGGGCATTTTGTTCCTCATAATCTCCGGCCACCGCTACTCGGCGAAGAGGTCTCGCCTTCATGGGATCGGTTGTACGCCGAATGGAGGGTACGGAACGGGCGTGCGGGGACTTCGAAGGTCGACGTCACCGTTCGGGGCGAGCGTGCCGGAGTAGATGATGATTGGGCGGAGAAGGCGTGAAGCCGCGTCCCCCCTCCGTTGCACCGGATGGAAGAGAGCTTCGCCCGCGGGCCATTAGCTTGCTTCGGTCACCCTGTGATCATCACGATCGTGCGTACGACGTGGTTGTCGGAGTAACTTTGTACAACCAAGCGGAGAGTCTTGGTCGCTGTCTTCGAAGCATCGCATGGCAAGAGGTAGGGCGACTACGGGTCGCTGTGGTCTTGCTGGATGACATATCCACAGACAACTGGGTTGAGCAGTTGGACCGATGTGATGCCCCTTTCCCGTTCTACGTATTGCGGGCGGAGTGCGGGTCTGCAGCACAAGCCCGCAATGCATTGCTTGACTGGGTAGATGTGAATCTCCCAAAAGCGCATTGGATCGCCAGACTCGACGCAGACGACCGATTTGCAGATCCAGCTTCCTTGCGCGAGGCGGTCCTGTTAGGCAATGCGACTCATGCCAAGTATGTTGTCGGCAGCAACCGATTGGTACGGGATGGCCGAGTCCTCAACCGAACAAACATCGCGACGGACCGACTCCGAGATGCTGAGTTCCTGGTTCCGCTGCTCGAGCAGATGGCTGAGGGAACAGCGGATAATGAACTGCCTTCCTGCAATCTGCTGCTCAGGAATCACTGCGGATGGCGGTACCCTTCGATCGGTAGCGCGGAGGACCACTGGCTCGTGAGTTCTCTGCTGATTCATGAGCCCACCCGTGCCGCGATTCTCTCCGAGTCGTTCTATTGTGACTACTCGTTGGATGGCCAGTCCACAACGAACGCTCATCGGCAGGAAGTCTACTACCGCCAAAGGCGATATATCAGCTCGGCGGCACACGCATGGCATGACGTTCGTCAGAGTGGGCGCAAGATCCTCGGTTGGGGGCAGGAAGGCATCGTTTCACGCATCGGGGGTGAGATTCAGAAACGCTTCTATCCAGGCATCATTGACGAAGGGACAGTCAAGAGGCTGAAAGACAGCCTTAAAGGGGTCGCGCCGCATCTCCCTGCGCCCCATTGGGTTTGGTCGGGTGACCATTGGGTGGCGTCCTATACGAGCGAGTTGTCATCTGCCGTAGAGACCATCAGTGAAGAGGAGGCTCAGGCTTTTCTCCGACGATGCCTTGAAGCCCGCCTCGTTTGCTCCAATATCAAGCGTACGAATCTGCGTCGACTCCCGCACGGCGGATTGGTATTCGTGGATATCGGAAAGTCCGTTGTACCGATGTCGGCAAGTTACTTCATGGACTCTGCCGCCCGCCTCTACGCGATCAGCGTCCTTGGCTGGCCTGACGAAGAGTTGACCCGAAGAAGGCCACGGCGCAGCCCACCAAATGGCTCGCTGGATTGGCTCCCGGGATTCAACGATTTCTTTGGGCGGCTAATGACATGCCACGCGGTCTCAAACTGGGAGTCTGTGACCTCTCCTGCTGAGCGAGAGTACCGAGAGCCACTGTCTGAGGTCACGTTGCTGATCAAGGCGTGTGGGATGGACGCCGAGTACCTGACCAGTCAGGTCACCCACATCGTGCACAATCTATCGCGTCCAAGGTCGTTCGCTAAGCGAGTGCTTCTGCTGGACTCGTTCTCAGGCCCTTTCCTTCGCCAGTATGCCGACTGCGACTGGGAGTCAGTTGTCGCACAAGCCCACAGGCTTGTCGAAGGTAAGGTAATTGACGAGGTGCTCATCGCGCCTCAGCAGGCCGCCGAGGTCAGGGAGATCAACCGAGGTTGGTTTGAATTGGAATGCACCGAGAGTCATTCCTTGGGGATGGTCCCCGTTTCATCGCAGCTATGGGCGTTCGATCAGATCAAGACGCGGTATGTTCTGCAATGCGACGTAGACACGCTCGTCGGGAGGCGCGACCTCAACCACGATTATCTGTTCGACATGATGACTGCCGTATCTGAACCAGATGTTCTCGGCGTGGCGTTCAACATTCCCCACGCTGAGGGCTCACAATTCCGATCATACGACGCGCCAAAGGGAGAATTCGTTCCTGAAGTCCGCTGTGGCCTTCTCGATCTGAATCGCTTGCGAGAGATGCGACCACTCCCGAACTCGTTGGAATCTGGAAAGCTCCGCCATTCGTGGTACAGGTCTACGCAAGAGCAACAACGGCGGCGTGGACTCCGGACACTTCGGGGGGGTGACCCGCGGACATTTTACGTTCACCCACCAAACGCTTGGAAAGCTGATGCTGGAGCGTTGGCTCGCGTTCGAGACCTCGTTGGACAAGGCCGCGTTCCGAAGCTACAGCATGGCCATTGGGATCTGGCTGGAACTGATAAGGACTGGCGATATCCTCATCGAGACGAAACCATAGTTATGCTGTGCAAGGGTCGAAACACGCCAAACGTCCGGCTTCGTCGATGGCTCTCAAGCCTCCTGATGCAGGACGACCAGGACTTTGGTGTGATCATCATCGACGATTCCTCCGAGGTTGGCTTCGCGACGGAACTGCCAGATCTCATTCGTCCACTAGGCGATCGCGTCACGCTAGTACGTCACCAATCGCCGCAAGGCAGAATTCCGAATTTCAGGCTGGCAAGCCGGTCAATTTGTCGAAATCCGGATTCGTTGCTCTGTGTGCTTGACTTGGATGATGCCCTTTTCAGCCCAGCAGTCGTGAAACTCCTCAAAGAGAAATACGCTGAGGGGGCGGATGTTTGCTGGGGTATGATGTTCCGTCCGGACAAGCCACTGAAGCTCTACCAACCATGTTCACGCGATGTACATAGACCGTGCGCAGGAGATGTGTGGGTTCATCTTCGCGCATTTCGCAAGCGCCTTTTCGACATGGTGCCCGACGATGCACTCAAATTCGATGGCCAGTGGATCAGCGAATGTACTGACTACGCCACCATGGTACCCATGGCCGGAATGTGTCGGCAGCCGAGCGTTATCGACGAGTATCTCTATTACCACGAGCGATCAACACCCTCGAATGAATGCGACAGACAGCGCAAGGACGCCGTCATCCGGCGGATTGTGAGTCAGGCGCTGATCCAGTCGGACTTGCAGTGGGAATCGCGAAGTGGCTGACTCCAGGCCGCTGGGGTTTCATCGCTAAAGCTGCGTTAAATGTCAGATGCCCTTCAGAGGATTGGTGGGGTAGGGTAGATAAGGACTGCTGTGTCGGGTATATGGCTATGACCCCATAATGGTCTCGCGTTGACCTGCCCTCAGTCCTTGTGCCAATGTTCAACAGTGTAGCAGCCGATTCTCCCTCCGCTGCTGAGGCGTGCAGAGCGTAGCGGAGCACGGCTCAGCAGCGATCGCTTCCGGTGCCGGGGGCCGGTATCCGAGAGCGGAATGCGGTCTCACGGTGTTGTAGTGCCGCCGCCAGCGCTCGATGAGCACCCGGGCCTCGTGCAGCGTGTCGAAGCGTTCCCGGTCGAGCAGTTCGTCCCGCAGCTTCCCGTTCAGGCTCTCGACATACCCGTTCTCCCAGGGAGATCCCGGCTCGATGTACAGCGTCTTCACCCCGACCCGACGCAGCCACTCCCGCACGGCCTTCGCCGTCATCTCCGGGCCGTTGTCGGATCGGATGTGCGTGGGCACGCCCCGCGTCGCCATCAGCCAGCTCAGCCGTTCGAGCATGTCGTCGCTGGTCAGCCGTCGAGCGACATCGATCGCCAAGCACTCGCGGGTGAACTCGTCGATGACCACCAGCAGGCGGATCGACCGCCCGTCGGCTGTGCGATCATGCACGAAGTCGTAGCTCCAGACATGATCCTTCCGCTCCGGTCGGAGACGAATACAACTCCCATCGTTGAGCCAGAGCCGGCCGCGTTTGGGCTGCTTCTTCGGCACTTTCAGGCCTTCCCGCATCCAGATCCGTTCGACTCGCTTGTGGTTCACACGCCAGCCCTCACGGCGCAGCAACGCCGTGATCCGCCGGTACCCGTACCGGCCAAAGGCCGAGGCGAGCTCGATGATCCGCCGGGTCAGCGGCGCCTCATCATCCCGCTCGATCGGTGCGTACCGCTGCGTCGATCTCGGCTGCCTCAAGATCCTGCACGCCCGTCTCTCGGACACGCGGTACCAGCCACGCAACGCGTGCACCGCCTCGCGTGTCTTCCGCGAGCTCAAAAGGTTCCCGAGGCGATGTCCTGCAGCATCTGCTTGTCGAGCGAGAGCTCGGCGACCAGCTTCTTGAGCCGAGCGTTCTCCTTCTCCAGATCCTTGAAGCGTTTCGCCCGGTCGGTCTTCAGTCCGCCGTACTCGCGACGCCACTTGTAATAGGTCTGGTCCGTGACCCCGATCTGCCGGCACATCTGCTTGACCGAGAGCCCCTGGGACAGGTGCACCTCCGCCTCACGCAGCTTGTTGACGATCTGCTCCGCTGAATGCCGTTTCCGAGCCATGCCTGGTCCTCCGTGATCCAGACCCCAGACTACGAGACTGGGAATGGACCAGGTTGAGGGGGGCAGGTCAACTGATGCCATCTGCCACGAATGAACTAATTGCTTCTCCACTTTTAACGTCAAACACGTAGACCGTTCCGCCTCCCGCAGCCATCGGTGCGCCAACTGCAATGCGATCGCCGAAAAAGCATATTGCTTGTCCAAATTGTCCACCGGGAGCAGGCGAGGGGAGTAGCTTGTTCACCAACTGGCCATCTTCGGCGCTAAAGAGATATACGGCGCCAGCATCCTCGCCGCGATCATCGTCCAGTGGCGCGGCGATAGCGATCGTACCCGACGATATTTCGACCACCGAACCGAACTCGTCGGACTCCTCAACCCCGAAGGGTTCGAGGACATCGGTTGGTTCAATACCCTGAGCAGAACAGGCTGGTGCGCAAACCGCGCTAACCACGCAAGCTATCGTTACCCGACCGCTATGCATATTGTGTCCATCTTCACTAAGGTGATTCAAAAAGCAGACCTGCCACCACGGCTATTGCCAGAGTCTATGCGAATCCTGTCACCTGCACCGGAGCCGTGCGGAGGGAAGCGGAGCAGGGCTCTGCAGTGGAGGGAGAGTCGGCTGCTAGACTGTTGAACATTGGCACAAGCACTGGGGGCAGGTCAATCAGCTCTGAAGCGACGACAGTGCAGCGGAGTGTTGGTCGGCCATCGAGTTTTACGGTGCTGCGTCCAGGCGGCCTGGGGCGGTAAATCAAGAGGCTTGCTTCCTAGCCGAGGACATCGAAGATCTGGCGGACGCCCTGTTCTGTTTGTTCGCCCTCGGTCATCGCGACCACATCGGACAGCACCGCTTTCAGTCGTTGGCGGACGACCTGCATGGCCGAGGCCGCCGCGGTCGCGGACTCGAAGCCGAACTCGGACGCTGCGGTTTCCAGCGACGGCGCGGCCTGCGGGCGGACGTGCGGCTTGAGATAGCGGGCCTCGAACAGTCGCCAGTGTGATTCGCGATCAGTTGCGATGAAGTGATCCTCGCACCGCTGCACCGCCTCTTGAAGGAGGCTCAGGGCCCACTCCCGCTCGTAGACCGCGTCCGGGCTGAGCGTCTCGTCCTGCGGGCGTCGCGCCTCGACGATGTCCATGACCGCGGAGAACTCGCCACCGACGCGGCGCTCGATTTTCTCATGCCGCGCCAGGTCGATCCGGTAGTTTTTCAGCGCAGTCAGGAGCAGCGAACGGAGCCGTCCGGCTGCAGGGTCGGCAACCTCGAAGAGCTTGCGGCCGAGCACGACATCGACGAAAAAGGCCTGGGTGATCTCCGCCGCCAGTTCACGCCGATGCCCGCTCCGCCGGAGATAGCCGTAGACGGCTGGCCAGTAGGTACTTATCAGCGATTCGGTGGCGTCCCGAGCCTGGTCCGGGCTGCCTTGCTGCAACGCCTCGAGGATGGTCCACCTCGTGGTGCCGAACTGAACTCCGGTCTGCATCTCCACCGGGCACCCCCACTTCGGGCAGAATGTACACGAAGATCATGCGCGGGGAAACCCCGTTCGTAGAGCTTGTAGTACAGCGGAGACGGATATTGGACCTTGAAACCGCCAGGACGCTGGTCAAGGTGCTGGTCGAGGGCACACCGCCCGAGCCATCGCCGGACGATGCCACAACTCCGCCGGGCTACACGCTCGAGCGAAAACTCGGCGAGGGTGCCGGTGGTGTGGTGTGGCTGGCGCGACGAGCAGGAAGCGACCGACCGGTCGCACTGAAGATCTTGAAACGCCGGCTGGGCGAAGGGAAGAGCGCCCGGCGGGCGTGGCGGGAGCTCGAGTTGCTCGAGCAGGTCCGGGCGCCAGGCACGCCTCGGCTCGTGGATTACGGCACGATCGATGACCGGTTCTACATCACAGCCGAGCATGTCGACGGTATATCGATTGACGCGTATTGCGAGCAGAAGAGCCTTGGGACGCGCGAACGTGTCGAACTGCTGGCCAGGCTGTGTGAGGCCGCCGCTGGGCTCCACGATGCTGGCGTGATCCACCGGGATCTCAAGCCGAGTAACGTGCTCGTGACAGACGCCGGCGTGCCGGTCATCATCGACCTCGGCATCGCATCGCTGCTGGCCTCCGATGTCATGGAGACGCTGACAGCGGACGGTGCACCGATCGGGACACCTGCGTTCATGGCGCCCGAGCAGGCGAGAGGCGAGCGCTCGGCGATCGGGATCCGCAGTGATGTGTGGTCATTGGGGGCGATCGGGTATCTTCTGCTGACCGGAAGGACACCGCACGATCTCAATGACACTACGCTGTACGAGGCGGTCCGGCGGGTCGGGGATGAGCCACCGAGCGAGCCTCTGTCGATCGAGCCGGCGCTGCCGAAACCCCTGGGCGCGGTGTTGAGCAAGGCATGTGCTCCTGCCTCAAAGGCGCGTTACGGATCGGCGGGAGAACTGGCCGCAGATCTTCGACGGTGGCTGGAGCACGAGCCGGTGGAGGCGCAGGTTGCCGGGGCGTGGGTGCGGACGACGCGTTGGATCGGACGTCACCCGATTCTGTCTACCGGTTCTGTTTGTCTCGCGATCGTTGCGTCGACGGCGCTCGGCATATGGGGGACAGTCCGTCACTACACACTCCAGCCTTTCACCGTGGAGACGGATGGGGCCGGAACAACAGCCTGGATCGCTTCGCGGTCCGGGCGACCGCTGACCACGCTTGTCTCCCGTGCCTCGCGGGGCGTTAAAGCTGAGCGGATTCCGCTGGGATGGACTGAAGCGAGATGGGCAGCGCTGCTGGTTGCTCCGGGCGAGCGGGGGCTTGCGTCCGATGCTCTTCAGATCATCGATCCATGGCATCCGGAGGAGTCAGTGTGGACTTGCCCTGATCCAGGTCCGTACCCACCGCTTCAAACGATCGCTTATGAATCGCCGATCGACCGTGAGAACCACGCTTACACCATCAAGACCATCTTTGTCGCAGACGTCTTTTCTGAACTCGATGGTCTTGAGTTTGTCTGTCTGAACTGGGGTCACCCAAACTTCCCGAGCTGTATTCGAGTCTTCGGTATCACCACTGATTGGCGGGTCAACGAGCTCTGGAGAGCTTGGCTGCCTGGGCACCTTGACGCTCGTTGGCTCGATTCCGCAGGTGTCTTCATCGTGGCAGGCTCACACAACCGGCTTGATTTCTTGACCGCTGAGAACAGTGGCTCAGCAGTTTCGACGCACCACGCGCAGGTCGTCATGACCTTGGAGCCGAAGCTCGGCTACATATCCGATCGGTGGATCACCTCTCCGGGTGGAGCGCCATCCGACGCGGTTGGTCGGTGCATCGTGTTGGAGCAGCCGCTCACCGGTCAGACTCGTGAAGCGACAAATGATGACACGATGGTGTACCTCCGACCCCAGACACCACCGTCGGGTCGATCGACCGACACGCAATGCCGAATCGTGATGACGGGCATGATCGGCGGCAGGGATTATGGAACCATCGCCAGCGTCTATGTGGATGGACAACTCAACCAACTGGGCGGACTGGCCCGCACTGATCGAGCGTCTCTCGATCCTCGCTTCCAACAGATACTGGGCCGCGTCGAGTTTGCTGAAGCTCCGTTTTTTGATCCGAATCCATGACTCGAACTTGAGTATGAAGTTCAGGAGTACCTTCTTCAATGTGGGGCAATCTGCGCACTGGCACAGGAGGATTTCTCGCAAAGGGAGCGCCAATCACACTCGAAGTTCTTGAAGAGCAACGAGTTCGATGATGCCACTGCTCGCCGTCTTCGGCGCAGCAGTGTTCCCTTCGGAGACGTCGGAAAAACACGGCTGCGTTACTGCGCAGCGAGTCGTAGCACCCGCAGGCGTCACCTCCGCGAGAAATCCTCCACAGAGACCCATCCCGATAACGAATATTTTCTGGTAGAGCTCATGCGCCCAACGCACCACACCGTAGCAGCTTCAGTCAATCCCATCGAGAGGAGGACAATGATGAAGATGATCGCGGTGAGCGGAATGATACTGGCGACCGGAGCGGCATGCGGGAAGGTGATCGACTTTGAGACGCTGCCGGATGGGTCAGTGCCCGTCGACGACCTTGAACTCGACCGTACGACATCGTATTCCTTCGGTGGAAGACTCATTACCGTGGGCTTCGATACCGACGGGGACAAAGTCGCAGACACGAATGCCGTATTCGATGAAGCCGGGCTAAACGGTGCAGATGATGGTTTTCGAAACAATCAAACCGGCCATTGGGACGAAGCACGTGCTGGATTCGATGGCCAACTCGGTCAGTGGCTTCTCCGCAAGCCGTCAGATTGGGAGGGCGACTGGGCTCTCATTATCGAGTATTCGGAACCCGTGAACTCGATCAGCGGAGAGATCTGGGACATTGACGGGAGTCCGTCCGCTTATGATCAGTGGCGACTTGTAGCTTACGACGACTCCGGCAATGAACTCGCTTCGGCGACAAGTCCCTTTTTCTTTTCGTTTGGGGCAGATTCTCTCGACGCTCTTCCGTGGGTGTACAGCCTCCAGTCAGACGAACCAATCACAAAGGTAGAGATTCTGTTCATTGGCATCGTTGGTTCCGATCAAGGTTTCGCATTCAACAACTTCAGCGTTGAAAACGCAGTACCAGGCCCACGCCTGCTGACCCACCAGCCCGATCTTTCCGTTAACGACGCTGCTGGTGTGCAGCAGGCCAAGCTCTACTGGTCCGAGCCAGTCACTATCTCGACGTCGGACATCAACGTCATCACCGCCGACGGCACGGCCCAGCCCGTCCCGTTCACTGTCGACGGCTCGGGCACACAGGTCACGACTATCACCTTCACCGGCTTGCCCAGCGAACCCGACACCGGCTTGCCCGTCCCCCTCCGCCTCGGCGACTACGAGATCACTGTCCGCGATACCGCCCGTGCCTCGGCCAACAACGCCCCGATCGACGGCGACAACAATGGCGTCGCCGGCGGCGATGCGAGCGTGACGGTGACCCACGTCTGCAACGCAGACCTGGCTGATCCACTGGGGCAGCTCGACCTGAGTGACATCAATGAGTTCATAAACTCGTTCACGAATGGTTGCGATTGAGCGCAGAAGCGTTTGCGGAGATGCCGGTAACGGCGTCCCCGTGCTTTGCGGGTCGCTCGGAGCGGTCAAACTCCGATACCGACCTGACCTGCCCCAAGTGCTTGTGATGATGATCAACACTGTAGCAGCCGACCCGCCCTCCGCTGCGGGGCCGCTCTCCGCTTCGCTCCGGACGGCCCAGCAGCGACCTGCAGCCGCCGGAACACTCACAAAGACTCTGGGCTGCTTACCGGGGAAAGATCAAAGCCAGGCCAGAGATGGCAACGACCAGGTACTCGGCGGAACAGTTCGTCAACAAGCTACATTGGGCACGGAGCTAGTTGGGCAGGAAACTCTTGATCTCGACGGCATTACCACTCAAGTATTGGCTCGCGAGCTTGTGCGAAGATTGATTGCCACCTGTGGCCGATCAGCCACTGCTACGGGCATCCATCCGAGAATCCCGTGACAAACCTGACAAGGTCGGCGAGATCCCAGGTCCCGAATGGAACGGCAAGGTCCGCCGCTGGATCTGCTTCGGCGAACCCGGTGATGAATGCGCTGATGTCCGCGAGATCGAGGACGCCGAATGGTCTTGCCGAATCCCATGAGGCGCACGGATTTTCGCCACACATCTGTGTCATGACGACGACTCGATCATTCTGCCTGTCCGTCGCCAGCACATCGGCCTTCTCATCGTCGTTGACGTCGCCAATTGCGAGAGCGGTCATCGTTCCCCCGCCGGCAGTGAAGTAGAGGGGGGCAGCGAAATCGCCCAGGCCGTTGTTCTCCAGAATGGAGAGGCCCTCTCCACCGAAGTAGTGTCCTACGACGATTTCAGGACTGGCGTCCCCTGTCAGATCCGCGATGTCGAGTGTCCACGCCCCCTCTGCGAGAGGATACACCTCGGGTTCTGAAAATGTACCGTCACCCAGACCGCGATAAATGTTGACAGCGATGCTGTGGGCTACCGCGAGATCAACGAATCCATCGCGATCCACATCGCCAACTGCGATGCGTTTTGGGCCACTGATCACATCTCTGAATGAGTACGTGGTGAAAGTTCCATCACCGTTTCCGAGCCTGGTTCCAAAGCCGTTGTACTCTGCAAACGCAAGGTCCAGCAATCCGTCGTTATTCAGATCGGTAACGACGAAGTTGGCGCCCAGAGATCCGGCGTGGGCGACATTGCTGGCTGGGCCAAGGCTACCGGAACCGTCCCCAAGGAGAACACTGAAACCGTCCTGCGGACCATTGAGCGTTATGACATCGAGTAGGCTGTCACCATTGAGATCGGCGATCGCGATATCGTTGCAGTCAATCGAAGTCGGATAGCGCACCTGTGGATGGAATCCCGAGTCGCCATCTGCTAGATAGACACTGGCGGCCTCGGTGAAGGAACCATTGAGAATCGCCGTTTCGATCGTGACGGCATCAACATATCCGTCATCGTTCAGATCGCCCACCGCGAGGGCGGGTGGCTTCCCGTTCACTGCGGATGTGGATCGCGGCAAGAACTCACCGGCTCTTGTTCCAGTGAACGACGAGAGTCGTGCCGGATTCGAGCTGTTGACGACCAGAAGATCGGGGTAGTCATCCCCATCAAGGTGCGTAAGAACGAGATCTTCCGGTCGGGGGTTGGTGTCGATGAGAGAGGTGGAGTCCGGGGCAAAGTCTCCGCTGCCAAAGCCGAAGAGCACCTCGACATGTCCAGTCGGGTTCAGGGCTGCGATGTCGACCGAACCATCTTGGTCGACATCTAGTGCGGCCACACCGTTGGCCGGATCATTGAGTTCGATCGCGTGGCGAAGGCCAAAGGACCCGTCCGCATTTCCGAGAAGTACTCCGATCGAAGGGGTGCTCAGAGAGACGCAGAGATCGGGAAATCCGTCGCCATTGAAATCAGACGATGCGAGAGTGGTCGGTCCAGTACCGCAGGCCGTGCGAATCTGGGGTGAAAATGATCCGTTGCCCTGATTGAGAAGCACGCTGATGTCGTCTTCTCCATAATTCGCCGTCACAACATCGGGCGTTCCGTCGAGGTCGATGTCCGCGATGTGCATGCCAGATGGGTTTGCGCCAACATCGAAAACGTCCGCGTCGAACTGCAACGAGCCGAGGTTGTTCAGGACGAGAACCTGGCCGCTCTGACCCATCAGAAGGAGAATGTCATCATTTTGATCGTTGTCGAGATCGGCGACTTCAATCTCGACCACTTCAGCACCGAGTGGCAGCCGAACCGACTCGGTGAAGTGCCCGTCGAGATTCTGCAAGATCAGGGCGAGGCTGTTATCGCTTGCGTCAAAGACAGCGAGGTCAGTAAGGCCATCACCATCAAGGTCGCCAGCGGCGATCTCGGCTGGCATCCCGCCGATCGCCACGGCCTCGACGGGGAATGAAACAAATTCTCCATCACCGAAGCCTCGGAGCACCCACACGGATCCGTCCTCTGGGCAAGTGGATGCGAGGTCAATCCACCCGTCGTTGTTGAAGTCGGCCTTGGTGAATGCAGCAGGGGCGGAGCCACACCGCCCGAGATTTCTTGCTGTGAATGAGAAACGGCCGTTTCCCTCGTTGAGCAGTGGCCTGGCGCCGAGATCCGATGGGCTATTCGTCTGGAGTCGAGAGAGAACGATCAGGTCAGTGCCGGGTGATGAATTGACCTCGGCTTGGAGAATGGCAATCGGGCTTCCTTCGACCGGGATGCGAACCCTTCCGAACGCCCGGTGGAGCACGCAAGGATCGCCCTGCACGATCGGAGTCGCTAGACCCACAAGGGTGGCACCGATGATGGGCGACGCAGATTTCGCGGCAGTCCGGATACGCGTCGCCGAAGGCGACCAGATCGACTGTTCTGGACTCATGATGTCTCCACTGCTGAACGGTCTTTCTTCCCGCGCGTAGATCATACGGCACTGACTCGTACGAGCAAAGTAGGTTGATCAATGGTGAGGGACTGCCGTGGTTATTCAGACAAAGCGGCACGCCCAGAGGTGTTTCGCGCATCTGTGTCAGCGTTCACGCCTCGCAGCCATTTGAAAAGGCATCGATGAAGTCATTGATATCACGCAGATCGAAGACACCGGTCTCGTCTAGATCGGCGGCCGGTTGATTCAGGATGAATGCACCGACGAAGAGCGAGACATCCGTTAGATCAAGCAGGCCGTCTCGATTCAGGTCGGCGTCGCAGAATGGGTCCGAGTCGTACTCGACGATGAACGAGAAGACGCCCTGTCCGTTTCCGGTGAAGCTCGGGACGTCGTTCCAGTGGAACTCGATGTGGGACATGCTCGCCCAGTGTTCCTGATTCGCATCGTTGTTGGGCTCAGGGCGGAAATCGTCCCAGTTGGTGTAGCCGAGCGGTTCGCCCGTCACCCATATCCACGCACCGGCGGGCTCGCTGTAATCCGGGCTCGTTCGATCCTGATAGAGCCCGATCCAGGGTCCATGTCTCGGCTGAGGGCCGAGCGGCTGAGCGATGTTGAGCCCGACCCAGGTGTTCTCTTCCTGGCTGGTCAGCGTCACCAAGTAGCCGCCGAGGTCATTCGCACGCCCCGCGGCGTCCTCCCAACTGATCTCTTCATCGAGCTGGACGGCTTCATACCAATGGCCATTCCCGCCACTGGAGGCCGACCATTGGACCGGTTGGGCGATCAGGCTGGAGGAAACGGCGGGAAGGACGATCAGGGTGACGATTCGGTTCATGGCTGCACTCCTTGTGTCTTAAGGGAGTACGGGCCAGCTGGAGGGATCTGACGAAATCGGGGACATTTCTCGACAGAGCGGAGATCGGGCGGCTGAGTGGTCACCGCGGTATCTCGACGATGAACGAGATGTAGCGATTCCGTTGTTCGTCGAGATGTGGATTTCCGTAGGACGAGGTGCGGGCCCATTGAGGTGTCAACGCAAGAGACTCCTCATTCGCGTACAGAAAACCGACGTACGAGTACCGAGTGACATACGGCTGAACCGGGAGCCATGCGGAGTACTCCAATGGGCTCCCATCCGACCAACGGAATTCTCCGTTCCAGTACCTGAGTCCGATGAGTGGGCCTTTGATGCTCGGCAGCATGGGGCGGCCCTGCGACTCCAACTCCCGCCACTCGGGTTTCGCGTAGAGCTTGTAGTACTCGCGGGCTTCCTGATCCAGTTCGGGAATCTGAAGCGCATCATCGGTCTCGAACTCACCATCGACGAATCGCCCGGACGCGGGCGTGACATAGCTGCGCCAGAGCGCACGGTCGTTTGCGAGGTTCATGAACACCCACATGTTCTCCTCAGGAGTGTTCAGACTGACGAGGTAGCCGCCCAGCTCAGACGCGATCGCCTCTGCATCGTCTACAGCCCAGTTGTCCGCGTCGGGCGTCACCAACAATGCCAGGTACCGATGGCCGGTTCCTCCCACCGATTCGGGCCACGTCTTGTCGTGCATCACGACCGCACGCATCGGCTGTCCACCAGGTTTCTCCAGGTATTCACTGCCGTTGCCAGTCTCTGGGTCCTCCGGGATGTCGTGCGGCAGTGTTGTGTGCTCGATCACAGTTCCGACACCAATTGGTTCCGGGCGAGTGAGTTGATATCCGAGCAGGAACGCAGCCGCGACGAGTGTGGCGGTGATTGTGCCCCAGCGAATCTGTTGTCGGCGACGGATCTGCGCGTGATCCGCAGCGACGGTGAGTGCGGCTCGAAACTCTGGCACCGAGTCAAAGCGTTGCTCAGGCAGATGGTGACAGGCCCTGTTGACGACTCGCAGGATGCGACCGAATCGCTCGCGGTCAGAGACTGCTTCGAGGGAATCACCAATCGAGGGGAATTTGGAGACGCCCTGGCCGGTCAGCATCGAGTAGAGAATCTTCCCGATGGCGTACAGATCGGCGCTCTGCCCCAGGGGTCCGTTCGGCGCGAGATAGCCGATCGTGCCAGCAGTCGTGACCTCGGTGAGGTCATTGGTCGCGAGCCCGAAGTCCGCGAGTTTCCATTTGCCATCGATCCGCAAGATGTTCGCGGGCTTGAGGTCACGGTGAATGATCCCAGATCTGTGCAGGTGTCCGAGGCCATCGAGGACCTCCAGCGTCACTCTGACGCAGAGATCGATGCCGAGAGGCTCTCCTGGGGCGAGCAGGGACTGAAGCGTTGAGGGTTCGTAAGCCGGCGATTGATATGACGTTTTCGGGTCAACCGGATCGGCAAGCTCCATTGAGTAGAAGAAGACACCGTCCTCCACACCGATGTGCTTGATCCGTACGAGGTTCGGGTGTTCGGAGAGATTCTCGCTGATCAGACGGAGTGCCCGCTCTTCGCGTTGCGTGGCACCGCCCCGTGAGACACGGTGATCGATGAGCTTCACCGCGAGTTCGCGGTCTACGCCATCCGTACCGAGCCAGACGTCGCCGTATCCACCGGAACCGATGAGGCGGTGGAGTCGGATGCCGCCGATGGATCGAGTCTCATCGGAATTGTTGTCTATGGCGGTCATCGTGAGGGAATCTGCCTTGCCGGAACGTCCAATTCTCCCGCGTGAGCTATCCTACATACTTCTACTTCAGCGGAGGATTCCGTGTGTCGCGTCGCTGGAATGAGAAGACGGGGACATCCACCGTCTTGAGGCACATTAAGGAAGACGGCGGACCTGAGGCCTGGGAGCGATTTGTCCATCGCTACTGGCGGGTGATCCATGGGTACGCCATCGCGTGCGGCCTTCCGCCGGGAGATGCCGAAGACCTCACGCAGGTTGTGCTCACCGAGCTCGTCGAAAAGCTCCCGGATTTCGAGGTCGACAAGGAACGCGGAACATTCAGAACGGTGCTGCGCCGCCTGGTTCGCTGGCGGGTGACCGACGCTCTGCGCGTGGTCAGGAGGGACCGAGACGCGATGGATCACCTCGTCGAGCAGAGCGTCGAGGCGGTTGTCGACGGTCCCGACGAGATCTTCGAGCGTGCTTGGCGAGAGGGCTTGATGAAGGCGGCAATGACCGAAGTCGCGTCGGCTGTCGCGCCAGAGCACTATCAGGCGTTCGAGATGACGGCCGAACGCGATATGCCCGCGAAGGAGGTCGCGTCGATGCTTGGGATGTCGACCGCCAGCGTCTACAAGGCCAAGAGTCAGATCAGCAAGCAAATCCGAGAGACATTTGATCGCCTTTGTGCTGAGGCGGATTAGTGAAAAAGCCGCACTCCCGGGCCTCTCTTCCCGTCCCGGGAGTGCGGTGATTGAGAGTGTCACTGGAGGAGTGCCCATCTGTTGCTCGCGTCTTTCCGGGCCACAGGCAGGTCACCGAGTCGGATCTCATTCAACAGAAACGGGACGGTCGTCATTCCGAGCTTCTCCTCTTCTTCACCGATGGCGAAGGCGAGCACGGAACGGTTGTCCTCTGGTCCGAATGAGACCAGCACCGATGTGCTGGAGTTCAGCGCCATTGAATCGCGAAGCTTCCTGTCATCGGGGAACCCGATTTTTGCCATACCTCGATCGAGGTCGATCGTCATGGAGATCGCCGTGACCTCAAGCGAGCCGTAGGTGAGGCGGATTGGCCCACGATAGTCGAGAACGGCAAGAGGAAGCGTCAGAGCGAGTTCGGCACCAAGGCTGCGGATGCCGCCGGTGTACGAGAGGGCGACATCGTTCCAGACGATCAAGTCAGCATCGGGAGTGGATTTGTACTCCTCCAGCAGTGAGACGAAGTACTCGGGGTGGCTGCGAGCCATGACCGCAATAGTCTGCTCGACTTGCTGGATCCTGTCGGACGCACGGCGACCTTCTTCTGCTTCCGCTTCCTTGGCCTCGATCGAGATCGTTAACTTGGTGACGGTGTCGCGAAGCTGATCGATCTCTCGGGCAGCGTTGTCTCTGAGATTCTCGTAGCGAGAGTTCGCCTGCTCCAACTCGACCGCGAGGGTCCGAGCGCGGGAGGCAGCGGCTTTGAGGTCCTCGATCTCGCCGTACAGGTTGTCCTTCTCGTTGATGAACGAGCGGACAGTCGCGAGCTGGCGCTCGACGGAGGCCTTTTCGCGTTCGGCTTGCGACCGCAGACGTTCAACCTCGCTCTGTCGGTTCCGGAGGTTCTGGGCTTCGCGGGAGAGTCGCGAGATGTCTCTTTCCGTCTGTTGGCGGCGTTCTTCGAGAATACCGAGATCTCGATTCGCTTCAGCCAGCGAAGCACGGAGTTGACTGACCTCCAATGTCAGGTCGTCGTTCCTGTCCTGGAGGTCTCCGATGAGCTTGTCACGCTCATCGCAGCCCGAAGTTGCGGATAGAAGAAGCAGCCCAGCCAGAGCAAGCAGGGTGATCGTTGCCTTAATCCGCATCGAGGATCTCCTCGAAAGAAGCACGCCCCGATTCAGCCCTCCGCTGAGCAATCATGGACTCCAGGCTGCCGGCCTGGGGCTGAGCGGCGAGCGACGAGGAGACGGCCTCGATACTGGCCAGATCCACCGTGATGGCATCGATTGCTTCGAGTGTGTCAGTCGTACGGACGACTTCAAGATCTGCATCGATCTTCCGTATCGTCCGCTTCAGATTGTTCTCCTCATAGGCCAGCACGCTTTCCCGCTGATCGAGTCGCTGCACGGCAGATTCGACGAGTGCCGTCTGTTCACTGAGATCCTCAAGCCGGGCGTGGGCTTCGACGATTCGATTTCGGAGGGTGGGCTCGGAGATCATCTGTCCGGCGACCGCAGCCGGCCAGGAATCGGTGTCTCGAGACTGCTTGTACGCCTGCTTGAGCTCTGTCAACACCGTTGCGACGGCATCACGTTCGGCAACCTGCTCGATCAGCAGCGTTGTGGTCGAAGCCTTCTTCTGGGCGAGCTCGATCTTCGCCGCATCGATCGTGTCTAGGGCGGTCTGGATTTTCCTTTTCGCGTCGTGAAGATACCCCACAGGATCGGCCTGAATGTTTTTTGGCGTCCAACTCGTGGCCTGCTCTACGCTTCGGTCGATCTTTGACCTGAACGGTGCACTCACGGCGTAGGCAACCGCGAGGACCACGAAGCCTGCCAGGGCGGCTTGGAGAATCGGAAATGGTTTGGGTCGTTCTCGGTTCATCGCTTCTCTCAATCAATTAAATATTCGCCAGAACGCTGTGGCTTTGAGGACAGCATCCCACCCCCATACGAGGCTGGGTTGAGGGTCTGAATGGAAATCAGGTTTTGGTCAGAGCCAACTGACACAAAGGTGTCAGCCTTGTCGGAAGCCAAACGTGCCAAGGCCGTAGAAGTCGCAATCCGCGAGAGCTTCGTCGAGCTCGGCTGAGGTAAAAACCTCTCCATCCGAGAGAAGGCGTAGGGTTTCGCAAAGCTCGCGGACTTGGGCGCCGGTCCACCCGTCGGAGTTCTGGACGAACTGCTGCAGTGCCTCCGATTCGATCTCCTGTGGTTTAATCAGTTCAGTGATAAGGCGGGTTCGAGTCTCCATATCGAGCGGGCCGAAAGCGATGCGGCGATCGAACCTTCCGGGCCTGTCTGCCAGTGCGGCTTCGACGGTCTCCGGGCGGTTCGTCGTGGCGATCCAGAGCACTCCCGGGATATGCCGGAGACCGTCCATCATCTGCATCAACTCCGCCATGCTCGGTCCGCCCCCGAGATTTCGATCGGATCCGAACAGGTCGATCTCTTCGAGGAACACGGCACACGGTGCGGTCATCTCGATGAGTTGCTGCAGGGTCTCCAAGGATCCATGGCGGGCGATCTGCTCGGGAGTGGCGAGGCATGCGGAAAACCCAGGGAGGCGGTGGGGCAGGGTGCGGAGCAGGAGGCTCTTGCCGCAACCCGGAACGCCTTCCAGAAGCACACCGCGAGAAAGGCGGGCCCGTCGGGTCTTAAGCTGGTCGAACCGGGTGGCGAATCCCAGGATGTGACGGTCGATCGCGGTGCTCTGCTCGGGAGTCAGGATGACTTGGCGTGTTTCCGCGGCGTCCAGATTCAATACCTTGCCCCGAAGATCGAAGGTCTGTCCCCGCAGCGGATTGTGGCAGTTCGCGTACTCCCGAAGCTCGTCGAGCTTGCTGGTTGTCGACCTCCCGTGCACACTGATCCGGTAGTCACCGTCGTGGTAGTCCTCGACCTGGAGGACAAACCGCTCGTTCGTCACCCTGTCTTCGAGGAAGAACTGGACTTCCGCGGGGACGTCGAAGTTCGTGCCGGCAAGCTTGATCGTCGTGAAACGCGGTGGGGCCTGCTTCTCGCCGATCTGGCCGTGGAGTTCGAGGTCGCCCTCGGCAATGAACCGCGGAATCACGGGGAGCATGCAGGTCGCCACCGCACCACCAAGAGACAGCTGCTGGGCCTGGGTCGCCTGACCGACCCAATCGCGGATCAGGCGCTGATCGAACTCGCCGACATTGTGGATGGCGATCCTGGCACGGAGAGCCCCGGACATCTCGCTCCCGGCTGGAGCGGGCATCGAGGGTGCTTCCATGCGACCCCGGCGGGCGAGGCGTCGCTGATGGGCTGCTGGGCTGGATGTGGGCATGAGTTTCCTTTCTTCTATGGGGATGGGGGGCTTGCTGAGGAACCTGGAGAGCACTGCCAAGATGGCGTCACCGTGAGGGACGCGCGGGAGCGGTAGCGGGCTCTCTGGGCATGGGCCTGGAGCGGTCGCCCTGTCGAATACGGGTGTCCCGATGAAATTCGGGGCGAAATTGCGAATCGGAATGACTTCAGATTCAATGGGGAAGTTCGTAAGGTGGAGGGACTGGCGAGGTCTGTAGGGGTTCGTGCGAGATCACAACGAGCCTCACACGCCGATCAGGCAGGACCCGCCCGAGTCATGTCGAAGCAGGGAAGACGAGGAACAGACATCATGAAATGGATCTCGAACGCGGTCGCAGCGCTGATGGCATCCGGCCTGATCGCGGGACTCGCAACCGGCGGAACACTCGACGAGCCCGTCGGCTCGGCGCAGGCTGCAACGGACCCCGCGGCGATGGTTCGTGGGCAGCTCGCCGAGTATGAGAGGTTGTTGGGGCAGAACTTTCTAAGTGACGTACCTGAAATCGTTGATCGTCTCAAGGCGATCGGCGCCGAGTCCAGTATCGCGACCTGGACACAACTCGCCGAGGAGGGAAACGCGGATGCCTGTTTTCTCCTGGGCATGAGTTACAACTACGGTGTCGGCGTTGATGTCGATCGACCGAAAGCCCTCTCGGTGTGGGAGAAGGGCGCGCAGTCTCGGCATCCGAACTGCATGTACGTCACCGGAAATTCGCTGATGGGGGAGGAATACGGCGAAGCCGATATGGAGCGGGGTTTTTCTTGGTTACTCGCCGCTGCCGAGGCGGGTCTTTCTCGCGCGAATTATGCGGTTGGGCTTTCGTATTACCTCGGAAATGGAGTCCCGAGAGACCATCCTGCCGCCCGAGTTTGGTTTCGGCGTGGCGCGGAAGCGGGTGACCCCCGCTGCATGTACAACTTGGCTGTGATGATGCTCCAGGGAGAGGGAGGAGATGTTGATGAGGAAGCCGGTGGACGATGGCTCGACGAAGCTGCCGCTGCCGGCTTGGATATGGCGGGCGCGGAGTTCGGGCACTTTCAACTGTCGCGGGCAGATTCCCCCGAATCAACTGATGCCGCGATTCAGGACATCAAGCAGGCTGCGCTGCTCGGCGACGGGGACGCGCGATTCGAATTCGCGCATTTCGTTGCGAACGGTTACGGCGACCAGACCGACATCCGACAGGCGATCCAGTGGCTTGAGCCGTTCGCGGTTACCGGCTTCGGAGAGCTTCCTCGGGAGTATGCCCAGAGGCTCCTGATCGGGCTCTGTCTTCGCAGCGAAGACGCCTCCCATCTAAAGCGGGCACGTGAACTGCTGGAGTCTGCGTCCAAAGCTGGAGACGAGGACGCGTCTCTGATGCTAGCTAGCCTGCTGGAGAATGGCATCGGGGGGCCGGTCGATCTCGCCGGCGCGGTCCACGTACTGAAACGAGCCGTTGCAGACGGCAGCGAAGCTGCTGCATACACGCTCGGTTTCGCATATGCAAACGGGCAAGGGATCGATGTCGATTACACCGAGGCTCGACGGCTCTGGCTATACGCCGCCGAGCAGGGCAATGCGGCTGCGATGGTCGCGATCGCCCAACTATACCGACAAGGAGATGGCGTCGACATCGATCCGCTCAAAGGTGTGGATTGGCTGGAGCGTGCCAGCGAGCTCGGTGATCCCAATGCGATGCTCATCCTCGGATCCATGTACGCAAAAGGGACTGAGATTCCCGAGGATCAGGAGGTTGCGAGGCAGTGGATCACCCGAGCCGCCAAAGCCGGAAGTATCGACGGCATGCGCCAAATCGGACTGATATACCTGACCGGCGATGGCGTGGATCGCGATCTCAAGACAGCACACCGGTGGCTTAAGTATGCCGCGGATCAGGGAGATCCGCACGCCCTCTTCCTTGTCGGGCAGATCCACCTTGATCAATCCAGTGCGTTTTTCGATCCATCCAATGCGCACGCATACCTTCTCGAAGCAGCAGAAATCGGCGTTCCGGAGGCGATGGAATTGATCGGGAAGATGTATGGACGCGGGGAGGGAGTTGCACAGGACGACGAGCAGGCCACGGCGTGGTTCATCCGGGCAGCCGATTCGGGACTGGCGTCATCGATGACTCTCGCGTACCGGTCTCTCGCCGCTGGTCTCGGCATCGAAAAGGACGAACAGCGGGCCATGAGCTATCTGCGGGCCGCGGAACGAGCCGGAGATGAGTGGGCGAAGGAAGAGGTCCAGCGACTGATCGACACCTATCTGTCTCTCATGAGTCCCGACGGGAACCGGGTTGGAGCAGCGGACCTCCAATCGACGTATCAGATTACCCGGCTGTCGGACAAGCCGAAGTTTGTCGCGTTGCATGCGAGCACGCTCTACAAGGCTGCTGAGCTTGAGCCGACCCCAGCCGGGATCCAGCGATTCATGCTTCGGGTCGGAATCGAGGATCTCCAGCTCACTGCTCTTGAGTGGGCCAGGCGAGCAGCCGCGGTTGGTGAGCCGAGTGTCCTGGATCAGATCAAGGCCGACCCGGCGTATCGCGAGCTTCTCGATTGAGCACATCTTCTCTCGGGACAGTCACCGAGCCCATCTCACACTTTACCGCTTCTCCGTCGCAACATGTACAAAGCACCAACGCACTGCTCAAACTGCAAATACGATCTCCAAAGCCACTGCGTCGGGGAGTTGTGCCCGGAATGTGGGCAACGGATCCAGGCCTACTACGTTGCGCCTCGTTTCTCGCAGCAGTAGGACCCGGTGGCTGTCGCCATTCTCTCAGTCTTCGGTGTCGCTGTTGCACTCGTGCTGCTTCTGGAACTTGCAGGGATGATCTCGGACATCCGATGTGCCTCGATTCGGACATGGGGAAGGCGCAGGACAGCGCCGTGTGGGCACCGTTTGGTACCGCGACGGCGTGAGACAGCTATGCACTTGTCAAAGAGCATCAAAATGCCTCATCGCGCATGGACAGAAAAATCCCACGCGAGATGGAGACAAATAGAGATCAGGTGATTCGGTTATCGAGTTCCCGAGTCGATCATCCGTCGCAACAGCGATGCGACCTCTTCGAGTTGAAGCGGGACGTGCCCGGTTGGGTGGGCACGCACCGAAATCTCAAGGTCATCCGTCACCCGAGCCCGGATCCACGCCTCTGAGTTCCGACGCGGCGTTCGGGGGCTCGCCAGCGGTCGGAGGGCGTGAATCAGACGGGAGAGGGTCTCAGACTCGGTCTCGGCCGAGCGACTCCCCCGGCGCTTGGTCGTCGGGCTCAGGTTGTCGAGAAAGCCGATGCGGAGTTCTTCCCCATCTTCGACCACCGACGCGATGTCCTCATCCGTGACCGATCTCATAGCCTGCTCGACCAGATCAAGGCCCAAGCCGCGTGAAAGCAGGATCTGGACAAACCTCAGCCGGTTCAGGGCTTCGGGCGGATAGGTCGCGCCCCGACCCGGCCGAATCGGCTTCGGCACTAGCCCCCGAGAGATGTATGAACGGATGGTCCGAGCGGGGATCCCGGTCGTTTCGCTCATCGTCTCGAGATCCAGGTCGCCAGAACTCATAGCCGGCATCATAGATCAATACCGGTATATCGGCAAACAAGATGACGAAAAAAATTGTCGAGCCGCGCAAGGCGTCATCGACGGGCAAACCGTGGGCGAGCCTTGGAGAACATCTCTGGGAGACGTCACGACGGTCTGAGGACTCCAATAAACGCAATCAGGATTCGTAAAAAGCACATAGATACGAGAGTCGAGAAGTAAAACAAAAAACAAACATCGTTCCGCGGCGTGTTGCCGCGAGCGCCAGTCTCGGTCTGGGGCGACCGAAATGGCCATCGGGTCTTCCGAAATCGCGCCAAGACTGCCTAAGTGGCATACCAAAAGATAGGGTTAGGTATTGACATCTAATGTAATACTTGATAAGATGGAAGTTCATGCTCGCGGATCGTCGGCGGGCACAGTCCGCAATTCTTTTGGGAGACGATATATAGAACAAGGAGTTGTCGTATGGACATTCACAATCGGGCACCGTCAACCAAGAAGGGGGTGTTCAGTGTAGCTGAAGCAGCGCACATCTTTGGCGTCTGCCGCCGGACCATTCACCGTCGGATCGCCGACGGGACTCTCAGATCGATCAGGCTAGGAGGGCGCCGATTGATCCCCGTCAACGAGCTCGATCGGATGCTCGGCGGGTCGTCGTGGAGAGGGGGTGCGGCATGAACGTCTTCAAGAAGCGCCGTCGCAACCCGAAGACCGGCAAAGTCGAGCTCTCGCGGTCGTACTACTTCAAGCACCGGTTTGCGGGGGATGACAAACCGACCGAGCGTTCCCTCGGTGTGACCGACAAAGAGGTTGCGCTCACCAGGGCGCGGGAGATCGTCCTCAAAGAAGAGCGCCGGCGTCAGGGACTCTGGGTCAACGAGGCGGAGACAATCGCGGCCGGTCAAAAGTTGCTGGACCTCGTCGACGAGTACGGGCAAACACTCAAGGACGATGGCCGCAAGCGTGATCATTACCGCAAGGTCATCCAGCGTCTGCACACGGCGTTTAACGAGCTCTGCTGGAAGAAGCTGGCCGACATCTCGAAGTCGGAGTTCCGCGCCTGGATCAGGGCGTCGAATTTGAAGCCGAAGACCAGGCAACACTACCAGTCCGCGGCGGTCGCGTTCTCCAGATGGTTGAACGAAGAGGGCATGCTCCCTGAGAGCCCGCTCGACGGTCTCCCGAGGGTGAAGGGGATTGCCGCGTCTCAGGCGCCGGCGGTCGCACTGACCGAGGACGAGGCGGCCCGGCTGCTGTCGGCTGTGCCGAGGTACCGGCGAGACTTCTACTCGATCATGCTCTACACGGGCCTGCGTGCGATCGAAGTGGGGCGGCTGAAGGTCGCCAACATCCTCTCGCGTGACGGCAAGCTGTTCATCAGGCTGGATCCGGAGCAGTCCAAGGCGAAGCGTCTGGAATGGCAGGAAGTGCCGGATTTCATGGGGCACACCATCGGGCGGCTGACCACCGGTCGGGCACCGGAGGCTCGTCTGATTTCGAAGGGGCAGCCGACGCGGAAGACGTTCCAGCGAGACCTCCGATCGGCGGGGATCGAGGCGGAAAGGTCGCACGGCGCGAGGATCACCAAACACGCGCTCCGGCGGACCTACATCACGTGGACGCACGGGATCACCGAATCACCGGCCGTCCGCCAGAAGCTCGCGAGGCACGTCACGGAGTACCTGACCGACAAGGTCTACACGGATCGGCTAGCGCTCAACCTCCACGAGGTCGTCGACCGACTCCCCGATGTTGCCAGCACGGCGACGGTGTCCCCGAACGGCGAGACGGGCGGCGATTCGGGCGGCGTGCCCTCGTCCGGGGACGCCGGAAGGAGTAAGGTTTCGAGCGTGGACCCGATGGATTCGGAGTCTGGCTCGGGCACACAGTCGAGCCGGAATCGAGGGGAGCGCAGAGGGGAGCGCAACCCCACTGGCGATACCAAAAACCTCGAAAATCCGGGGGTTCGATTCCCCCCGGCTCCATTTCGAGGTTCGGTCTTGACGAACACTCGGCATTGCTGAGGCTATGCGAACTCGTCGCGGTCTCGCGTCGTGTGCGGCCGGATCGAATCGTCATGCTCTTTTCTCTCCGGCGCGCGTTTCACGAAGGGCCGCCGCCCGACGGGTGCAGCCTGTCTGCGCGCACCCGGTAGGCACCTCTGATTGAGTTGCTCGACGGGGATGCTGCGGAAAGGACATGCCGATGAAGACGGTGAGGCCGGGCGCCTTTGCGGTGGTTCTGTTGGTCGGTGCCGGCGTCTGCTCTGGCGGTGTGCCGGTGCAGACCGAAGACTTGAAGCTCACGAGATCTGCTCCAAACGAGGACGACACATTCGGGGAGAGGTTGGCGATATCGGGATCGACCGTCGTCGTCGGGGCGAAATTCGCCGATCACAGCGGGGTCTCTGAAGCCGGCGCCGCTTACATCTTCGATCTCACGACGGGCGAGCAGGTTTCTGAGCTTACCGCATCGGATGCGGCTCGCCGCGATTGGTTCGGGAGTGCCGTGGCGGTTGATGGGACGAACGCGTTGATCGGAGCGCGGTTCAACAATCACAGCGGGCTCATCGCGGCCGGCGCCGTGTATGTCTTCGATCTCACAACGGGCATGGAGGTCGACAAGCTCGTCGCGTCCGACGCCGAATCTGGTGATGCTTTCGGTTCCGCGATCGCGGTTTCTGGGAGAACCGCTCTGGTTAGGGCGTCGTTCGACGATCACAGCGGAAGCACGGACGCGGGCTCCGCGTATGTCTTCGATCTGAGAACACGCTCTGAAGTCAAGAAACTCACGCGGGACGAACCCGGTGATGATGATCAACTCGGTGGTGCGGTCGCGATCTCGGGCAGGAGCGCGCTGATCGCTGTGAACGCTCACGATCACAGCGGCTTCGAGGATGCCGGCGCCGTGTTCGTGTTTGATCTGATGACCGGGGATGAGGTCGCGAAGCTGACTTCGCCCGAGCCTATTGTGGGCGAGTACTGGGGCAGTTCGGTCGCGATCTCGGGTACCACGGCGATCGTCGGGGCGCGTCTCCACGACCACAGCGGGCTCGAGAATGCGGGGGCGGCGTATGTGTTCGACCTGGCGGCTGATCGGTTCGTCGCGAAGTTCACCGCGCCGGACGCGAGTGAGGCGGATTTCTTCGGGTGGTCTGTTGCGATCTCGGGGAGGCTCGCGGTGATCACGGCGTACCAGGGTGATCACGGCGGCGTGTCCAATTCTGGCGTTGCATATGTGTTCGACCTCGCGACCGGCCGACAGGTTTCGAAGCTCGTCGCGTCCGATGCGGCGGCCCGGGATCGGTTCGGGTTCTCCGTTGCCATCGACGGGACGACAGCCGTTCTTAGCGCGACTGGCGATGATCACGGCGGTGTCCCCGACGCCGGATCCGTCTATGTGTTCCGCCTCGATCCCCCGTGCGCCGCCGATCTCGCCGAGCCGGCGGGCGTGCTCGATTTTGCGGATGTCGGGGCGCTCGCCGACGCGTTGGTGCGGCGGAGTTCGATCGCGGATGTGAACTTCGACGGGGTCAGCGATCTCGGCGACATCGTGGCGTTTGTCGGGTCGTTCACTGCCGGCTGCCCTTGACCGGGTCGCGCCCGGTGTCTCCCTAGAATCCCACGGCTTCGCTCGATTTTCGTCCCTCTTCGAGTAGGCTCTCAGACGCGGGCTTCTCCCCGCGTTCCGTGGCTCGGGCCCGCGCCGCGTGCCCGCCTGACGGGAGGCTTGACACCATGACGACGACACCGGTCGCTGAGCACGCTGCGCACCCCACGACGATCGACTCGGTCGTCATCCGGTTCTGCGGGGACTCCGGGGACGGGATGCAGCTGACGGGCTCGCAGTTCACGGAAACGGCGGCGGTCTTCGGGAACGACTTCGCGACCTTCCCGGACTACCCCGCTGAGATCCGGGCGCCCAAGGGGACGACCTACGGCGTGTCGGGCTTCCAGGTGCACTTCTCGAGCCGGGACATCCACACGCACGGGGACGATGTGAATGTGCTGGTCGCGATGAACCCGGCGGGGTTCAGGACGAACATCCGGGATGTTCACCCCGGAGGGATCGTGATCGTCAACGAGGACGAGTTCACCGCGTCGCAGCTGAAGAAGTGCGGCTACCCGGACGGGTACAACCCCTTGCAGGACGACGACCTGCTGGCGCGGTACGAGATTCTGCCGATCCCGATGAGCCGGCTGACGCGCGAGTCGCTGGCGGATTCGGAGATGGGCGCGAAGGCGATCGACCGGTGCCGGAACATGTATGCGCTGGGGATGGTCTACTGGATGTACGACCGCCCGCTGGACCCGACGATCGCGCACCTGAATCGCAAGTTCGGGGGTGCGAAGGGCAAGCCCGAGATCGCGGAGATCAACATCCGCGCGCTCAAGGCGGGGTACTACTTCGGGGAGACGGCGGAGGTGTTCCCCGCGAAGATGCGGGTGCCCCCGGCGAAGCTGGAGGCGGGGACCTACCGACGCATCAGCGGCAGCGAGGCGATGGTGCTCGGGCTCGTGACGGCGGGGCACAAGGCGGGCAAGCGGATCGTGTACGCGAGCTACCCGATCACCCCGGCGTCGAACATCATCCAGGGGCTCGCGAACCTCAAGCGGCTCGGGGCGAAGACC
>MDTD01143472.1_pt1 | contig 36545 bp, 33 predicted proteins | sample 811221 | NCBI WGS metagenome assembly MDTD01 (sample SAMN05326646, study PRJNA326480) | marine metagenome | isolation source: seawater | place: Pacific Ocean: South West | collected 2011
CATTATCAATTCCTGCATATCCTGGTGATAAACTTCTTTTTACAAATAACACAGATTTACATTTTTCTACATCAAGGACTGGCATACCATAAATTGGACTTTGAGGGTCTGTTTTTGCAACAGGATTTGTTACATCATTTGCACCAATTACAAAAGCAACGTCAGCATTAGCAAAATCATTATTTATTTCCTCTAATTCAAATACTTCATCGTAAGGTACATTCGCCTCTGCCAATAATACGTTCATGTGTCCTGGCATTCTACCAGCAACAGGATGTATGGCATAAGAAACTTTAATATCATTTTTCTTTAAAGTATCTACCATCTCCCTGAGAGCGTGTTGAGCTTGAGCAACCGCCATTCCATATCCTGGAACAATTATTACTGATGAAGCATTTTTCATTAAGAAAGCTGCATCATCTGCATTTCCACTTTTGACTGGCCTCTGTTCTTTGGTAGTTGTACTTGATGTATCGTCAGTAGCACCAAATCCACCTAAAATAACATTAAAGAATGATCGATTCATTCCTTTACACATTATATACGATAAAATTGCTCCAGAAGATCCAACAAGTGCTCCAGTAATAATTAAAGCTGTATTTTCTAGTGTAAATCCAATTCCTGCTGCAGCCCAACCTGAATATGAGTTTAGCATAGAGATTACTACAGGCATATCTGCTCCACCAATTGGAATGATTAAAAGAAAGCCTATTAAGAAAGATACCGTTAACAATAACCAAAATAAATTAGATGATTGTCTTGAACATAGTAAATAAATTAGAATAACTATTGATATTAAAATTATTGCGTTAATAAGATGTTGGCCTTTAAAAGTGATTGGTGACCCAGACATTATTCCTTGTAATTTCAAAAAAGCAATCACTGAACCTGAAAATGTTATAGCTCCAACAGCTGCACCAATTGACATTTCTATTAAACTACCAAGTTTAATATTTCCAGGTGTTCCAAGGTTAAAAGCCTCAGGGTTTAAAAAAGCTGAGATTGCAACAAAAACTGCTGCTAATCCTACCAAACTGTGAAATCCAGCGACTAGCTCTGGCATAGCAGTCATTGGTATTCTGTAAGCTATGAACGCACCAATCGATCCTCCAGCTAAAATAAAAATAATTACAAAAATGAACCCTGAAGAAAAGTTACCTGTAGATAAGAAAGTTACAGTTATTGCAATAATCATACCTAAAATACCAAATAAGTTACCTTGTCTTGAAGTTTCTGGAGAAGACAAGCCTCTTAAGGCAAGTATAAACAAAACCCCTGAAACTAAATAAAATATTGCAGATAAATTTGCAGAAATCATTATTTATCCTTTTTCTTTTTTTTATACATTGCTAACATTCTTTGGGTCACAAGAAATCCCCCAAAAATATTTATTGCAGCTAAGGCAATTGCTAAAAATCCAAAAATACTTGATGTATTAAAAACAGTTTCAGTGTTTCCTGACAAACCTGCAATAATTGCTCCAACAATAATCACCGAAGAAATTGCATTAGTTACAGACATTAATGGTGTGTGCAAAGATGGTGTGACGCTCCAAACAACATAATATCCCACAAATATAGAAAGGATAAATATACTTAATCTAAATATTAAAGGATCTATTTCCATAGTTTATTTTATCAATGTTTTTTCTATAATTTCATCTTCAAGATTAATATTTATTTTTTTACTCTCTTTATCGTATAAATTATCAACAAAATTAAAAACGTTTTTTGCATATAAGCTTGAAGCAGAAATAGGTAACTTATTTAAAATGTTGCTTTCCCCCATTATTTTAACACCATTCTTATCAACAATTTTGTTTACTTCTGTAAAAGCAGTATTTCCTCCCTGGATAGCTGCTAAGTCGTAAATTATAGATCCAGGTTGCATATTATCTATCATATTTTCTTTTATTATGATTGGTGCTTTTTTTCCAGGTATTAAAGCAGTACATATAACAATATCAATTTTCTTTAAAGTTTCAGATAACAAATCCTCTTGTTTCTTTTTAAATTCCTCTGAAGCTTCTTTTGCGTAACCACCCTCTGTTTCTAAATTTTCTGAACCCTCTACAACAAGAAATTTACCTCCTAAACTTTCTACCTGCTCTTTGGAAGCCATTCTTACATCAGTTGCAAAAACTATGGCACCCATTCTTTTTGCTGTTGCAATTGCTTGTAGTCCAGCTACCCCTGCCCCAACTATTAAAACTTTTGCAGCTGGTACTGTACCTGCAGCTGTCATCATCATTGGTATTGCTTTTTCAAAATTTGCAAAAGCTTCTATTACAGCCTTGTAACCAGCTAAATTTGCTTGGGAAGATAATATATCCATGGACTGTGCTCTAGTAATTCTTGGAAGCAATTCTAATGAAAAAAGATTAATTTTTTTTTTAGATAGGTTTTCTAACTTATCTTTATTATTGTAAGGGTTTAATACGCCAATTAGTGTCTGATTTTCACTGATTAATGAACTTTTTTCCTCTGATAACATCTCAAGCTGGACTATTACATCAGAGGATTTTAAAATTTCTTTTTCATCTTTAGAAATTTTGGCACCCATTTTTTCATACTCATCGTCTTTTATACCAAGATGAGAACCATAATTTTCACTTAAACATATTTCAAAACCAAGTGAAATATATTTTTTTACAATCTCTGGTGTTACAGCTATTCTTTTTTCAGAATTTTGATTTTCTAATACCGAACCTATTCTCATGATGAACTTTTATAGTAAGAATAATGCCATTAAAACTAAAACTGAGATAACAGCGACAGTTCCCCACAGAACAAACTTTGTAAAATTATTCCATGTATTTTTATGGTTTTCATTGTCCATAAAAACTACTTTTGTCTTGCTTTAAATTTTGGATTAGTTTTATTTATAATATAAACTCTACCTCTCCTACGAACAAGTTTAGAGTTTAAATCTCGTTTTTTATGTGATTTTAGCGAACTAGCAATTTTCATAGATGTGTATATAAATAAATTTGAATATATTACAATAATAATATTAAAAAATATTAAACCTTGCCATTATTAATTATTGTTAAATTATTTGACTTAGAAAGCTAATATATCATAAAATTTTGCATGATTTTGTACTTTTTAACACTTAGTTTTTTGAGTATCTTAATTTTTTATTATTCAAATAAAATTGCCCAGAAATTTAAGTTATTAGACATCCCAAATAATAGAAAGATACACAAAAAACCTGTTCCAAACATTGGTGGTCTTTCAATATCTATAATATTTATACTTGCAACATATTTTATTGATTTTCAAAATAATTTCTTCAATATTATTTTAATTTTTTCATTTTTAATTTCATTGGCTGGATTTATTGATGATAGATACATTTTAAATGTTGGAAGTAAATTAATCTGGCAATTATTACCCATTGGTATTCTAATATTTAAATTTGATTTAATTGTTTTAGATATTGGAAATTATCAAATACTAGGTAAAATTAACTTAGGATCTTTTTCCTATATATTTACGATTTTATGTGCATTCTTATTAATCAATGCTACAAATTATATAGATGGTATTGATGGCTCTGCTTCTCTTGCGTTTTTAATCTCTATTGCAAATATTATATTTCTCTCAAATTTTTTAAATGAAGAGTTGATAAAATTTTATATCATAATTTGTACTCCTTTATTTCTATTTTTATTTTTTAATTTTAGTTTATTTAATTTACCAAAAATATTTCTAGGAGATTCTGGAAGTTTATTATTAGGATTTATTTTATCTTTCTTAATGATAATATTATATAAAAACTATGATATACATCCAATTTTGCTTGCATGGGGAGTTGCATTTATTGTTTTCGAGTTTCTATCTGTAAATATTTTGAGAATATATTTTAACAGAAGCTTATTCCAACCAGGTCAAGATCATATACATCATATATTTTTGAATAAAACAAAATCAAAATTTAAAACTAATATTTTTTTAATTTTTATAAATATATTTATAGCAATTAATGGTTATTTATCTTTTAAATTTATTAATGAATTATTTTCTCTTATTATTTATATAATCATTTTTATATTTTATTTAATTTTTAGACTTAAAATAATTCAAACAAAGAAAAATCTCTAATGAAACAAAAAGAAAAATCATATGTTTATATTTTGGGTTTTTTAATCTTTTTATTTGTTATTCAATCATACATACCTGTTATCAAAGAGACTATATCTTTAACTGGAAGTTCAGACTTTCATTGGGCTCCAGCAAAATGTGTTTATGATGGAATTAATCATTATCAAGCATTCATTACTGAAGATAAATCTTGTCAAATATTTATGACTCAATTTGGAGACTATCTTCACGCTTTTTATGTAATCATGTACCCATTTACATTGTTTGATTGGTATTTAGCTAAAATTATATGGCTATTTTTAAATTTTTTAATTTTGTTTTTAATAATTAATATGATTTCAAAAAAATTAGATTTTAATCTTACTGAAAAATTAATTGCATTCTTTTTTATCTTTTTTTGTATTACTACAAAAATTAATTTTATTATGGGGCAGCAAGCTATATTTACGCTTTTTTTTTTAATTTTACCATTTTTGAGGGAAAATAAGAAAAATTATATTTTATCTGGTCTTTGTTATCTCAAATATAATATTGGATATGCTTTATTTTTATATTTAATAGTTAATAAAAAATATAAAGATTTAATACTAACCAGCATTGTAATTATTCTAGGATGGTTTTTTTATTCATACCTTACAGAAAGTCCCTTAATTTTAAATTTTTTTGATCCATTTTTGTTGCTTTTTAAAAATTTTCAAACTTTAAGTGATTTAAATCATATATTTATTGCAACACCATTATTGAATTTAATTAAAAATTCAAATCAAAATTTAATATTAATATTTTTATTTATTCTAATAATTAATTTTTTTTTCTTAATAAAAATATCAAAGATTAAAAATAATTTAGTTAAAATTTCGCTTATGTCATTACTAATATTAATATCTTTTCCACACTGGAGCCATGATAACATAATATTAATTCCACTGTTTATGATTTCTTTAAAAAATTTCTCCTCTCATATAATTTATAAAATAAATTTAATTGTATGCGTATATTTTTTACATCTTCATAAAGTTATTCATGACTACACGGCAGATTTTTTAAGTTATTTAAATGTGCATGATCAACATATAATTTTTTTTGGTAATAGTTATCCATATTTAAACATATTAATTTTAATTTTATGCCTAAGTATTAATCTTTTAAAAGGTGATTATGTGAAAAAATCATAAATATAATAAAATTAATTAATGATTAAAAATTTAAATAATAAAATTTTCTTAGTCCTAAGTACCTTTGTAATAATAAATTATATTTTTTTTGCTCAAAGAATTATTTTTAGGAATAATCCATATATAGCTGCAGATTGGCTAATAAATTATCAAGGTGGCTTTGTAAGAAGGGGATTTTTAGGAGAAATTTTCTTCCAAATAAACAATTTATTTAAAATTGATATTCTCTATCTAGTAGTTTTTTTTAATATTATTGTAATAATATTATTTTTTTTCCTTCTTTATAATATTATTAAAGATACCCTATTTAATAACTTTTTTTTAATATATTGTTTAGTTCCATCTACTATTCTTTTCACTTTTTTTGATCCACTTGCAGTAGGGAGAAAAGATTATTTAATTATTTTGCCTTTCTTATTTTATGCTTATTTTATAAATAAATTAACTTTAAGAATTCAGTTAATATTAGTTACGCTTTTCATTACTCTAACATTAACACACGAGCTAACCTTTTTCTTTATACCTTTTCTATTTCTTTTTAAATCTTCGAATTTTTTAAATTTAAAATCTAAATATCGTAACTATAAATTTGAAATTATTTGCTCTCTCTTAATTTTTTTTACACTACTATCGGTAATGTTTCTAAAAGTTCCATTTAACAACGAAATTTGTCAATCATTAATAAACTTAAATATAAATAAGGATATTTGTAATGGTGTAATTAGAGATTTCACGAGTCCAAGTACATTTTCATTTAAATTAATTTATCGTAATTTGAATTATTTAAACAATTTTAATTATTTTTCTCAATATTCAATTTATATATTTCTAAATTATTTGCCAATTATTATTATATTTTTTAAATCTATAACTAATGGTACTTTAAATTCTAAGTTTATAATATTCTTTATTATTTCAATTTTATTTCTAACACCACTTATTCTGCTCACTACTGATTGGGGTAGATATCTAAATATATTATTTATTTTACATATTGTTTATTTTCATTTTCTAATAAAAAATTTAAATATTGAAAATCTTAACTTATCTTTATTTAAAAAATTTTTTATTTTGCCGATTATAATTTTATATTTAACCGTTTGGCACATGCCTCATTGTTGTCAGAAAAATGTTGGGAATGGATATATTTATATTGTTGAAAGAATTTTATTTCGGATAAATGATGAGAGTAATGAAACTCATAAATTTGGTAAAGACAAACCTAGAGAGCTAATAAAAAATATTATTAATTTTTTGAATCCTAATTAAAAAACTTTAATCTTAAAACATTATACAAAGTCCTAAAAATTTCTATTTTGGGTATTTTTGATTGACCTGAAACTCTATCATGAAAATTTATAGGAATTTGCACAATTTTCACACCCATAATATTAATATGATAAATTATCTCCATAAAAAAACTATATCCAGTTGATTTAATTTTCCTTTTTTGTAATAGTCTTAATAGTCTATGATTAAATCCTCTGTAAGAGGTTGTAAATTCACAAGAATTAATATTTAAAAATTTTTTTATAAATATATTACCGTATACACTTAGGAATAATCTGAACCCTTTCATGTCACATGATCCTCCTTCAATATATCTAGAGCCAATTACAAAATCATTATTTTTTAATAAATTTATAAAATTAGGAAGTAATTCTGGTTCGTGAGATAAGTCAGCATCTAAGGTAATTAAATTTTTATAATTTTCTCTAATTGCGTAGTCAAAAGCAAATTTATGTGCTGTATCTAAACCCAATTTTTTCTCCCTTACAATTAATTTTAAAAATAAATTTTTTTCCTGATATTTTTTTAAATATTCAATAGTTCCATCGGTAGAATTATCGTCAATAACAAGAATATCTATAGGCAACTCAAGTCTTTCAACTCTCTCAATAAATCTAACTATATTTGGATATTCATTTAAAGTTGCTATAAAAATTAATGTTTTATTCATACACTTAATAAGATAATAAAAATATTATGAATAATAAAGTTTTAATAGTTGGAGGTAGAGGTCAACTAGGGATATATTTAGCCAATTTACTTTTAAAAAAAAAATACAAAGTAACAATTACTTCAAGAAATCCAAATAAAAAAAAATTATATGAAATAAACAAAAATTTCAAAAATTTTAAACCTAAAGTAATTAAATTAGATATTTTTGATAAAAAAAAAATTTTAATAGTTTTAAAAAAAATTAAACCAGATTATATTTTTTATTTTGCAGGACAAAGTTCGGTATCAGATTCTTTTCAAAAAAAGAGTGAAACTAATAAATCTAATTTTAATGGATGTAAGAATTTTTTAGATCAAATACTAAAATTAAATCTTAAATTAAAATTTTTTAACTCAGCTTCTGTGGAAATCTTTGGAAACAAAAAAGTTAAAATAAAAATAAATACAAATAAAAAACCTGTGAGCCCATATGGTTTTTCAAAATTAAAATCTTTTAAATTAGTCAAGAAATATAGACAAAAACACAACCTACAACTGTACAATGGCTTGCTTTCTAATTGTGAATCTTATTTGCGACCTGAGAGTTTTGTAATTCCTAAATTGTGTTTAGCCGCGCTTAAAGCAGAAAGAAATAAAAAAAAGGGAATAACCACTAAATTTTATTTTGGAAATATCAACATTTCAAGAGATTGGGGTTGGGCTGAAGAATACGTAAAATATATTTGGAAGAAGATTAATTATGGAACTGAATTTGATTTTATTATTGCTACTGGACAAACATTTAAATTAAAAGATTTGATAAAATTTGCATTCAAAAATGTTAATTTGGATTGGAAACAACATATTATTATCGATAAGAAATTACATCGAAAAAAAGAAATTTTTAATGTTAAAATTTCTAAAATTAATACTGAAAATATCATCAAAACCAATGGAAAAAGTATTATAATTAAACTTTTAAAATTTTATAAAAGCAGATTGAATTTACTTGGCAAAAAATAATTTTTTGTTTTGCCTAAATCTTTTCTCGATAAATTTATACATAAAATATGAAATAATTATTGATATAAACAAATATAAAATGGTTATTAATGTATCATATATAGGACTGGTCGTGTGTACTGCGGTTGAACCATCTAAAATAAATTCAATTTTGAAAATAAATCTTAAAATTTGAACTAAAATATATATTACTTGTTCATGTATCATGTAAAGACTGTAGCTAATTGTTCCTAAGAAAACTAATGGTTTTATATTGAATATCCGATGAGCTAATGACTTTGAACTTAATTTTGAAAAAATTAAAACAATTAAACTAAAAATGATAAAATTATATTTTAAAAAAAAATCACTAGAGAAATAATAAATACATATGCAAAGTATTAAAAATAACAAAACGAAAAGATCTTTGAATTCTCTTTTTATTTTTGAGAATAAGTAATAACAAATACATCCATTACCAAAATTAAATAAACACTGGAAAAAAACACCATTTATATAAGAAAATTTATTAGGCAAAGCAAAATAATTATAATTTTCTATAAAAAATGGAGACGTTAGTAAAATTAAAATGAAAATTATTAAGAATTTATACCTCTGGAATAGAAAAAAAATCAAAATAAAAAATAAGTATGTATAAAATTCAGTGGAAATTGACCAGCTAGCTGGATTCCAAGATAACCAATAACTAAAATTGAATATGGAGTGTAAAAGAAATAAATTCGACACAAAGTCTTCAAAAGTATATCTTTCACCAAATGCCTCTGAACCAAATGGTAAAATAGAAAACTCTATTACAAGAAATTTTAAAACTTGTATTGCTAATATTATTAATAAAACAAAGAGATGAATTGGGTAAAGTCTTAAAAAACGTTTAATTTGAAAATTAATTATATCTTTAAAATTTTTTATTTTATCTTCATAATTATAAGAAATAACAAACCCACTAAGAATAAAAAAAAAATTAACAGCATAAAAACCTTTATCAAAATATAAAAAGCTAGAACTTGGATAATGAAATAATGCAACAAGCAATGCTGCAATTCCTCTTAAAGATTCTAAAGCTAATAATTTGTTTTTGGTAATTGTTGAATTCATTAAAATTTAAGATAGATATACTATTAATTATTAATAGTTTATATACTATTTGATACTCTAAATTTTATTATGAAAAAAATTGCTATTATTGGTGCAGGTCCTGCTGGTTTAACAGCAGCATATAAACTTACTAAGTTAGGATTTAATGTAGAGGTTTTTGAGGCTAGCAATACGGTTGGTGGAATGTCAAAGACCTTACAGATGTGGGGACAACTCGTTGATTTGGGGCCGCATAGATTTTTTAGCAATAGCTCAATTATAAATAATTTTTGGCTAGAAATTATAGAGAACGAATACACAAAGGTAAGCAGATTAACGAGAATTTATTACGAGAATAAATTTTATCACTATCCTCTTAGAGCATTTAATGCACTTAAAAACTTAGGTATTTTTGAGTCGGTATTTTGTGTTTTAAGTTATTTAAAAATTAAATTTAAAAAAAAAAAAAATATTAAAAGTTTTGAGGACTGGGTAATTAGCAAATTTGGTTATAGGCTTTTTAGTATCTTTTTTAAATCCTATAGTGAAAAACTTTGGGGCATACCTTGTGATGAGATCGATTCCGATTTTGCGTCTCAAAGAATAAAAAAACTATCTTTAAGCGAAGCAATTAAATCTATATTTCTTCGTGTAAATAAAAAAAAACATAAAACTTTGGTTGACGAATTTATGTATCCAATTTTTGGTACAGGTTACTTGTATGAAAAAATGGCAAACAAGGTTAGAAACCAAGGTGGTGTAATTAATTTAAGCACTTTAGTCTCAAATATTAAAGTGAATGTTAATAACAATAGTCAAATACAAATTGAATTAAATGACGGAAAAATAAAATTGTTTGATCATATTATTTCTTCAATGCCCTTAACTTCATTCATTAAAGCAATAAATGCACCTGTGGAAATTCAAAATATTTCAAAAAAGCTTATTTTTAGAAATACTATTTTGGTATATTTAAGACTAGATACAGATGCTGCTTTTCCTGATCAATGGATTTATATTCATTCTAAAGAATTAAAAACTGGAAGAATTACAAATTTTAAAAATTGGTGTCCAGAAATTAACAAAGGTGAGAAAGATACTATCATTTGTTTAGAATATTGGTGTTATAATTCTGACGATATGTGGAAATGGGAAAATGAAAAGTTAATTAATCTTGCTAAAGAAGAGATTAAGAAAACTAATTTAGTGAATGAGAAATATATTAAAGATGGGAATGTTGTGCGTATTCCAAAATGCTATCCAGTTTATTCTATAGGATATAAAAATAATCTAGAACCAATAAGAAAATATTTATCCAAATTTGAAAATATTTCTGTAATTGGCAGGTATGGTGCATTTAAATATAATAACCAAGATCATAGTATTTTAATGGGTTTGACAGCAGCTAAAAACATTGCTCAGAATGAAAAAAATGATTTGTGGGAAATAAATACAGATTATGAATATCAAGAATCATCAAAAATAAATGATTAGTATAATTAAATTATGGAAATTTTAAAAAAAATTATAAAAAAAATTTTGCCTCCAATTTTTTTCCCATCCATTTTTAAGGAATGCATAAATTATTTTATTAAAGGAGAAAATAAAATTAATTATGAAGATAATTTTTATAATAGAATAGCTTTTATTAACAAAGCTATCTCTAAATTTACAGATTGCAATTATCTTGAAATTGGAGTGGCTGATAACACAACGTTTAGTTCTATTCCATTACCATTAAAAAACAAAATTGGAGTAGATCCATCTGACGGTGGTACTCACAGAATGACATCTGATGAATTTTTTAGCAAAAATGAAAAAAAATTTAATGTAATTTTTATTGATGGATTACATATATATGAACAGTGTCAAAAAGATTGCATTAATTCTCTTAAATTTATTGAAGAGAATGGAATAATTTTGTTTCATGACCTCCTGCCACAAAATTATTTACAAGAAAAAGTGCCTCGTAAATCAGCTTCATGGACAGGAGATGTATGGAAAGTTGCAGTAGAATTGGCCAATTCCGAAGATATGGATTTTAAAATAGCAAACATAGATTATGGAGTTGGAATTTTAAAACCTGGAAAAAATGCAAAATATAAAAAAATACCTGATTTAAATAATATGAATTTTGATGATTTTTTAAAAAAATTCTACAATAATTTACCTACAATTAACAGTGAAGAAGCAATTAAGTTCATTGAAAAATAAAACCAAAAACATAAAGCGAATTAAGATTTTCTATATTAATCTAAAGGGTAGAAAAGATCGACTAAAATTTATTAAAAATCAACTCAGAAAAAATAATTTAAAAGGGCATAGAGTAGAGGGAATTGAACCAAGTAGATTAGATAAAAAAATTATCAACAAAAATAAAAAATATTTAACTCCATCAGGTATTGCTCTTTGTCTTGTTCATAAAAATATTTGGCTAAATATAGTTAAAAAAAATATTAATTATGCATTAATTTTAGAGGATGACGCACTAATATCAAAAAGATTGAAAATTTTTATGAATGAAGCAAAAAAAATTTTAGATAATAAAAAAATTGATATTATAAATATAAATACTCATGAGCTTCCTACAAAAGTGGGAAAATTAAAGTTTCATTTTAAAAAAATAAACACAGGATTATATGATTTAATTTCAACTGAATATGGAACTGCGGGGTATATAATTTCAAAGGAGGGAGCTAAAAAACTTATTAATGATAAAGATTTTTTAAAATTACAAATAGATTTGTACCTCTTTAGTAAAAAATCTAAAATAAGTAGAAAATTAAAAATTTATCAAGCTTTGCCTGCGTTAACAATTCCATTGGCTTCAATTAAATTTGAGCAAAATATTTTAAAATATCATAATTTTAAGAATATAAAAATTTTTCGAAAAACTGCTATGTCAAGTTCGGATTATAATAATTATATAAACAAAAATAAAATTATCCAAGTATCAAATATTTTGGGAAATTTTTTAAAAAATTTTTTTAATATCAAATCGCTGAAAATAGGAGAAATATATTTTTTTTTAAAACATTACTTAAATATCTTAATTTCAAATAGACAATATAAAATAATATTTAATAAATTTAAAAATTAATATGATAAATAATAAACTGAAAAAAATTAATTTTCCAAAATTTTTAAAACCTAGATACAAATATAAATTAATTAGAATTGGAAAAAACCATGACGGTGGTTATTTAGTAGACAAACAATCTATTAAAAATACTAAAACCTTCATAAGTTTAGGAATAAATGACGATTGGTCATTTGAAAAAGATTTTTATAAAATAAATAAAAGTGTAGATATTAAGTGTTATGACAACAATACTTCTTTAATTTTTCTTGTAAAAATTTTTTTAAAAAAATTAATTTTTTTTGTTTATTTTGGAGTAAATGAAACATTAAAAAGTTTTTTTAATATTATCGATTATTTATTTTTTTTAAAATCGAAAATATCAAATAAACACATATCCTATAATGACTTAATAAAATTAACTAAAAAATTAGAGTCACCTTTCTTCCTAAAAATAGATATTGAAGGATCTGAATATAGAATCTTACAGGATATACTTAAATTAAAAAATAAAATATCTGGTATGGTGATTGAATTTCATGATGTCGATCTCTTTTCAGATAAAATAAAAAAATTTATTAAAAAAAGTGATTTAAAATTAATTCATATTCATGCAAATAACTATGGATTAGAATGGAATGAGGCAAATATAATTGAATTAACTTTTTCTAAAAAACCAAAAATTTTGGGGAAAAATGTATATTTTCCAAATGAATTAGATCAACCTAATGTTAAAAGAAATAAAGAAATTAAAATTAATTTTAAATAAAATTAAAATAACTTTTCTTTCCAAGACTTGGGAGTCAAGTCGTTGTTAATTTCAAGATCATAATCATAAGTAAATTTTTTAGGACCTTTACTTTTTATAAAGTCAATCAATTTATCAATTGACTCATCAAGCGTTATCTTATTTTGATAATTCAATAATTTTTTTGCTTTTTCTGCTGAGCATGTAGATAATTTTACTTCTGTAGGTCTATCCTCAAGATAAATAGGTTTTTGATTAAAAGCTAATTTATTTGATAACATTGCAAATAGTGTATTTATTGATGTAAACTCATCATCTGGTCCTATATTTACTACTTGAGATTTTACAGAAGGATCCACCATCAATTTATCTAAACAATAAACACAATCATCAACATCAGAAAAAGTTCTTTTTTGCTCTCCGTCACCATAAATAACGGGTCTTCTATTTTGTATCATTAAGTTGACCATTATAGCAGCAACATTTCTATAGGGGTCATTGTAATTTTGCTTTGGACCGATAATGTTATGAGGTACTGCAATATTATATTCAACACCATGAACATCACATAAAATTTTTAATATTTTTTCTGCAGCAAGCTTTGAGACACCGTATGGATCAACTGGGTTGGGTGTTTGATCTTCGGTATAGGGAATTTTAATATCCCCGTATCTAGCCATTGAAGAGCAATAAACGATTCTTTTCACTTTATTTTTAATTGCAGCAGTAAATACTGACACTGATCCAGTAAGATTATTATTACATATCAATGTTGGAGAAAAAACAGACAATCCTTCGTGAGCGTAAGCGGCAGCATGACAAACAACATCGACATCTTTCATTATTTTTGTCATGAATTCAAGGTTCTCACAGTCGCCCTTAAAAAAATTTATATTTTTATTATCTAAATTGTCTAAAGATCCACCTATTAAGTTATCACAACCAGAGACTTTGTAACCTTTTGCAATGTAATAATCTGCTAAATTAGAACCTAAAAATCCAGCGATTCCTGTTATAAATATATGCATTAATTGATTACTTTATTATTTAATTTTGCCCAAAATACCTTTTTTATTTAAAAAAGCACTAAGAAATTATTTAAAATATATGAATTTGTTATAAATCATATAAAAAACTTATAAATGAAAATTAGTCATACTAAACTTGAAGGTATAATTTTAATAGAGCCAGAAAAACATGAGGATAGTAGAGGGTTTTTCTCTGAAACTTTCAATAAAAAAAAAATTAAGGAATTTGAAAATTTAGACTTTGTTCAAGATAATCAATCATTATCATTACAAAAGTATACATTTAGAGGTTTGCATTATCAAATACCTCCTTTTGCACAAGATAAATTGGTAAGAGTAATAAAAGGTTCAATTTTAGACATTGTACTAGATATTAGAAAAAGTTCAAAAACATTTGGTCAATTTAAAAGTTTTAAACTTTCCTCTAAAAATTTTAATCAAATTTTCGTTCCAAAAGGTTTTGCTCATGGTTTTTTAACTTTAGAAGATTATACAGAAATAATTTATAAAGTTACTAATTATTACTCACCAGAACACGATTTTGGAATTAATATATATGATTCAGAGCTAAATATAGATTTACCAATAGATCTCAAAAATATAATTTTATCTGATAAAGATAAATTACAACCCAAATTTAAAGAGGTTAAAAAATATTTTGATTAAGAATATATTAGTAACTGGTGCCTCAGGATACATTGGTTCAGTTTTAACACCCATGCTCTTAAAAAAAGGATACAAAGTCTATGCATTAGATAGATTTTTTTTTGGGGATAATTTAAAAAATCATAAAAACTTAATAAAAATTTACAAAGACACAAGGAGTTTAAAAAACATTGATTTTAAAAATATTCACGCAGTTATTGATTTAGCTGCTATTTCTAATGATCCCTCGGGAGAGTTTTTTAAGAAAGAGACAGTTGATATTAATTTTAAAGCAAGGTTGAATTGTGCAAGATTAGCAAAGAAAAATAATGTAAAAAGATATCTACTGCCATCCTCGTGCTCTATTTATGGATTTAATAAAAATTTAGTTAATGAAAAAAGTAGAATTAATCCATTAACCACCTATGCAAAAGCTAATCATATGGCTGAAAAACATATTTTATTATTAGCAGATAAAAAGTTTTGTGTATCTATTTTAAGACAAGCAACGATTTTTGGATATTCTCCAAGGATGAGATATGATTTAGCTATTAATGGAATGACTGAAGGTGCATTTAGATTAAAAAAAATACCTATCATGAGAGATGGAAAACAAATTAGACCTTTGCTTCATGTAAAAGATACCTGTAGAGCTTTAATTTTCTTTTTAAAGAAAGACTCTAAAATTATAAATAAAGAAATTTTTAATGTTGGCTCAAAAGCTTGTACTGTTTCAATAAGACAAATGGCAAATAAAGTAAAAAAAAATATTAGTAATTTAAAATTAGAATGGTATGGAAATAAGGATACTAGATCATATTTTGTAAATTTTAATAAAATAGAAAAAATTGGTTTTAAAATAAAATATGATTTAGATTATGGTGTTAAAGAAATAATAAAAAAGTTAAAAAAATCAAAAAAAAATTTAAAGACTGTTAAAACGATTACTCTTGAATGGTATAAATTACTTGAAGAGCTATCTCCATATATTCTCAAAAGCCAAATAAATAATAAAATGGTAAAAAAGTTTTGAAAATTCTTTTACTTGGATCTACAGGACAATTAGGAAGTGATATATTTAGAGAATTATCAAAATCTGATTTATTTGATATTTATGCTCCAAAGAGTACAGAATTAAATTTATATGAAAAGAACTTTATAGATAACATATTTAATAAAAAATTTGATTATGTTATAAATTGCGTTGCAATACACGATATAAATTTTTCTGAAAAAAACAAAGATTTATCATACATGATAAATGCAGATGTACCCGAGAAATTAGCAATTTATTGTGAGCATAAGAAATGTAACTTAATCCATTTCTCTACAGATTACGTTTTTGATGGAAAAAAAAATAATTATATAGAGTATACTGAGCGAGATCTTGTAAATCCTTTGAATATTTATGGTTCATCAAAAGTTTTAGGTGAGAAAAAAATACAATCTACTTTTGAAAATTATTATATTTTAAGGGTATCTACATTATTTGGTTTTAACCCACCAAGAGGTAAAAAGTATAATTTTGTTGATGCTATAATTAATAAATTTAAGAACAAGGAAGTTATTAAAGTCGTAAACGACCAAATTTCTAAACCAACTTCGACTTTGTTTATTGCAAAAGCAATTAGAGAAATTATTGAAAAAAAATTTGATAATGGAATATATCATTTAACAAACGATCAATCTTTGAGCTTTTATGATTATTCAATAAAAATATTGAAATATTTAGATATTAATTTTTCAGTTGAAAAAATTTCTTACGATGACTTAAATTTTGAAGTTCAGAGACCAAAATTTTCCTCTTTAGACTCCTCTAAAATTTATTCAAGAATAGATTTAAATAATAATCTAGATTTTTATTTATATAATTATATTAAAGAAAAGTATGTTTAATAGGATAGGTATTATAATGGCTGGAGGCAAAGGGACAAGACTTCATCCTTTGACAAAGGTTGTTAACAAGCATCTTTTACCTATTTATGATAAACCTATGATACATTATCCTTTATCAACCTTAATAAAACTTGGACATAAAAAAATATACTTAATATCAACTAAGGAAAGCGTTCCTCTTTTTAAAAAATTATTTGGAAATGGTAAAAAATTTGGAGTTAAATTAATTTATAAAATTCAAAAAAAAACTAATGGCATCGCGGCATGCTTTGATATTTTAAAAAAAGAAATAAAGAATAAAAAAATTACTTTAATCTTAGGAGATAATTTATTTTTTTTTGATATAAAAAATATTAAAAAAAAAATTAGAGAAAAAGGCTGTACATTGATCTTAACTAAAAAAGAAAAACCAAATCAATACGGAGTTGCAGAAATCAAAAAAGATAAAGTTGTCAAATTAATTGAGAAACCTAAAAAACCTAAATCAAATTTTGTTGCAACTGGATTGTACTTTTTTGATGAAAATGCTTTTAATTATTCAAAAAAAATAAAACCTTCTAGTAGAGGTGAATATGAAATCACTGATTTAAACAATGAATATATAAAGAAAAAAAATTGTTATTTTTTAGTATTATCAGCTAGAGATCAATGGTTCGATTTAGGCAAAATACATAGCTTGTATGAATGCTCTTTATTTCTTAAAAATAAGATGAAGAAATTAAATAATTATTTTAATTTTGGAAAATATTAAATAATGAAAAAAATTTATTTTTTATTCTCTATTTAAAATTATTCCTGCTTTTAAGAGTATGTTTCCTAATTTTGTTTGTCTATAAATACCTAAATTATTAAAAAAATAATTATCGAAATTAAAAAAATTCATATTTTTTCGCATATGATCGAAAGATTTAAGAATATATATATTTTTTTTTGGTTGATTTTTGATTATACTCTTTAAATATCCTATATGATTGTTGTTAACTCTTTTTTCATTAGCTTTTAAAAATCTTAGTATTCTTAATAATTTTGCATTCATGGAGAGGCTTATACCATGAACATTATTTTCATGCTGTCTATATAAAATTTTTGATACTTTATCATAGTAAACTTTTTTTCCGTGAAAAGTTGCTAGTAGATATAACAACCAACTAATATCAGTTATAAAATTTATTTTCTTTATTCTTACTAATTTAATTATCTCATGACTTAAAACAGTTGTGTTGTTTGCAAAGAGACCTTGAACAAGTGCATTTTCAAATCTTGGTTTTTTTTTAAATAATGGCGAAAATCCTATAAACCTTAAATTTTTATCAACAGCTTTTACTCTAGAACCATATAAATCATAACCTTTTTTTAAAAAATTTATTGCTCTTAAAATTTTATCTTTCATCCAAACATCGTCATGGTCAGCCAAAGCATAATATTTATGTTTTGGAACTTTTAAGAGCAAACTATAAAAATTACTACAAGGCTCATTAAAATTTACTTTATATAGATATTTAAAATTTTTTGGATATTTTTTGAAATATTGTTTTACAATTTTTAATGTATTGTCTGTTGATCCATCATCAGAAATATAAATTTTTACATTGATATCTACTTGATTCAAAATACTATCAAGTTGTTCTTTAATATATTTTTCAGAGTTATATGTTGGCAAAAGAACAGCTACGGTGATTTTTTTAAACATATTTTTTACACTGAGCTTTTTTTTTTGTATTTAAAAAAATAATGAAATAAATGCCTGGCAACGACCTACTCTTCCATATCTTAAGATAAAGTACCATCGGCGCTAAAAAACTTAACTTCCGAGTTCGGAATGGGATCGGGTGTACCTTTTTTGCAATAATCACCAGGCACAAGACTTATATAAGCTTTTATTTTTTACGCAATAGATAATAAATTAAATTGATAGGGATTTAACGACCAAATTTACCAGTATTTATTGGATTTTTTAATTCGTCAAAGATCCACTTATAAGTAAGCTCTAGACCCTGTCTCAAACTATAATTTGGTTGCCAACCAATACTTTTTTTTACAAAGCTATTATCGCTTGACCTACCTCTTACACCTTTGGGTTTATCAAGTTGATAATTTTTTTCAACTTTATAATCTGCAATTTCTTCTATAATTTTTATCATTTGATTTATAGATACTTGTTCCTCACTGCCAACATTAAATGGAACTGAATGATTGCTATTAAAAACTTCTTTAGTGCCTTTAATACAATCATCAATATATAAAAAACTTCTTGTTTGCTCACCATCTCCCCAAACATCAATTGTGTTTAAATTATTTATTTTTGCATTTGCTATTTTTCTACATAATGCAGCTGGTGCTTTCTCTCGACCGCCGTCGAAGGTTCCTAAAGGTCCATAAATATTATGGTATCTAACAACTCTAGTTTCTAATTTAAAATCTTCTGTAAAATGTCTACACATTCTCTCACTAAATAACTTTTCCCATCCATAACCATCTTCTGGATCTGCTGGATATGCATCCTCCTCTTTTAAACCAGGAATAAAATTTTTTGATTGTTTACTACCATTATAAACACACGCACTTGATGAAAAATAATATCTTTCCACTTTATTAACTACAGCTGCTCTTAATAAGTTTGTATTGACCAGTACAGAGAGCATACATTCTGCTTTATTATTCTCTATAAATCCCATTCCACCCATATTACAAGCTAAATTAAAAATATAATCAACCTCTTTTGAAACAGTCAGACAATTTTCATATTCTTTTAAATCTAAACTAAAATTCTTATTCTGTTCAAATTGTTGAAACCAATATTCTAAAGGTTTAATGTCAGCACAAACCAAATTATATTTACCCTCTTTAAGAAGGTCTGCTGCTAAATGACCTCCAATAAAGCCTCCAGCACCACAGATAAGTACAGTTTTTTTATTCATGTTTATTTAATTTTAGATTTTTTAACACAATTTGGTATTTTTTTATAATTTAATTTATAAATGTATGCGTGATAAGATTGATTGGGTTTTATATTAAAAGGATTTCTAGACACAACATTTGCTACATTATAATATTTTGCATATAAATCTCCTAAACATTGTTCAAAATCAAACTTTCCATATGACAATTTAAGATCACTTCCTCTAAATAAAATATAATTTGGCTTTAAACGTTTTATGTCTTCTAAATAGAATTTCCGTGCTTTAAAATCATCATAATTTACGCTTGTTAGTGCTGACGTATTTAAATAATTTATAGTATTTAAAAAAAACGTAGATCTATGATCTACAATTATTCTTTGATTTTTTGGTAGAACACTGTTTACCCAAGAATATAAAGAGTAACCATCTGCATATTTAGATAAAATTTTATGATTTAAGTTTTTACTAATATTGGCAGGAAATATATAGAGAAAAGCCCATAATAAACTTAAGGCAACAGCAAATGACTGAGCAAATATAAATATTTTAAATATTTTAAAAAAATTTTTTTTGTAAATTTTCTTAAGAATTAAAGGTAATAACAAAATTGATAATATAAAAATTTCTAAAAAAAACCTTGGTGACTTTTGACCAAAAACAATCATAAACAGTGAAAAAATCAGAACAATCGATAAATACTTAATTTTACCTTTAAATTTTACTGAAAATAAAAAAAATATAGCTAATGTAGATAATCCAAGGGTATTAGTGAATGTTCCTAATGAATTTGGAAAAAATATTAAAAAAGGAAAAAAATCAGAGTCGTAATTCTTTAAAAACAAATAATAATCATAATACCCAGGTAAGTTTATTGGCAAAGGATTTAATAGAAAATTATAAAAAGAAAAATTAAAAAACTCTGATTTCCAAATAACCGGAGGTAATAAAGAAAAAGAAAATAACAGAATTAAATATACAAATGATTTAATTAATATTTTTTTTTTATACAAAAAAAATAAAATAAGAAAATTAAAAATTAATAAAGACAAACTAAAATTAATTTTTGCACTTACTGAAGTTAGCAAAAGAATATTACTTAGAATAAAAATCTTAAAGATTTTATCTCGGCTTAAGTTATTTGTAATTTTGAATAAATACATTAATGAAAAAATACATAATGAAATATAAAAAAATTGAGGTTTAGAAGTTGCTATTAAAAATATAAACATTGGGCAAGAAAAAAGAATTATATATAAAGTATACTTTTCTTTATCATTTAAATTATTTTCTAAACAATTTTTTTTCAGGACACCAAAAATAGATAATAATCCTATGAATTGTAAAAATGATGTAAATTGGTAAGCTTTTATCGATAGAGGAAATGAATTAAAAAATTCACCAGACCCAAATAACTTTGCTTCAAAATCAAAATAGTTTTTAGGTATAAAACCATTTTCTAAAATATATTTTGAAACAGAAAGATGGTATGCAACTGAATCACCACTTGAAGGTGGGCATAAAGAAACTAAAAAATATAACAAAAAAAATAAATAAAATAATTTTTGAAAAATTTTTGATTGCTTAAATAAATATATATTTTTTTTTAAATTTAGAAGAATAAAATTAAAATTACTAACAATCTGATATAAACCAAGAAAAAGTACTAAAATTGAAGAATAAAAAAAAAAACTCCTTGTAAAAATTTCTAAAAAAAATATGGGATATATTAAAAAAACGAAAAAAGATATTCCGATTATTCCATATTGATAACCTTCATCAGAAACTAGTCTGATGATTTGTTTAATTTTAAAAAAATTTACAAATATTTTTCCTAAAAAATAAAATCCTGAATAGAAAATTAATGAAAAGAATACTCCTAAAAAAACTGGCATAAAGTAAATAAAAAAATAAGCAATTTAATGATAAAGTTTACTTAATATTGACCTAAATTAATATATATTCCTCAATTAAACAATGAATATAACAATATTTACAAATCTAATAAGAAAAAATTATTCAATATTTATTATTTTATTTCTCTTTTTGACTGTAAATAATTTTTTTTACAATTTCTATGTAGTTTATGTAAGAGATTATGATGAAAGAGTGATTAGATCTTATGGTTTCTGTAAAGGAGTTTCGTATGGATATATTAAGGAAATCAAAAATAAGTACTTATTAAAAAAAAAAGTAACAATTATAAATTTTGAATTAAACCCCCCTTCAATAGGATTATTCCATGACTTAAAAAAAGATGAAAGCAATGAAGAATTAATTTTGCTCAATAACAAAACAAAAAATAAAGATATTCTTATGAGTAAAAATATCGACTTAAAAAATTATAATCTAATAAATTCATTTGATAACTGCATGTATTACAAAAAAAAATGATTGAAATTACTCAAATAATAACACATTTTTTTTTATTTATATTTTTAACTTCATTTCCATTTAACTTATACACAACTCCAAAAATAACAAAAATTTTTAATAATTCGTACTTTAGTACTATTTTTATAAATTCACTTTTTCTAATGCTTTGTTTCTTAATTCTCTCTTTTTTTCGCTTAAATTTAAATTATATTTTTTATACCATTTTTTTTCTATATGTAATTTTATTGTTACTAATAACCCCTAATTTTTTAAAAAAAAAAAAAATTTTTAGTGGTGATAAACTTTATAAAGTTTTATTTTTTTTAATTTGTTTAAGTCTTTTTTTTAATACTGCTAATAATCTAGAAATAGGATGGGATGGTCTTGGCATATGGATTTTTAAAACAAATAACTTTTTTAATGGACAAAATTATTCTGATTTATTTACAAATAATGTTACTTATATACAATATCCACACCTAGGGAGTTATATTTGGGCTTTCTTTTGGAAAAATTCTTTTTTACAGACTGAGTATTTGGGTAGGCTTTTTTATTTATATATTTATTTATTATCTATTTTTATTCTAGCTGAAAAATTGAGAGATATTTCAAATTTTAAAAAAATTTTATTTATCTTAGCTATTTTAATATTTTCATACGATTATGATAATTCTATGGGTGGATATCAAGAATTTTTAATTTTTTCACTTCTTATCTTTGCTGCTTACTTGCTTGAAATTATTAAAAGTGAGAAAAATGAATTTAACAAAATTATTATAAGCTCATTTCTAATTATTAATTTACTCCTTCTATCCTGGATAAAAAATGAAGCACTATTTTATAGTTTATTTTTAATTTTTATTTATCTTTTAATAATGAAATTTAAATCAAAAGGAATAATATTTTTTTTAATTGGTATGATTTTGATAATATCACAGATTTTAGTAAAAAAAATTTTTTTTGATTTAGATAAAACATTTCTCTTTTCATTATCGCTAGAATCTTTAATTCAAAATATTAATTTAGATGAAATGCCAGACAGAATTTATTACACGACTATTTATATTTTTCACTCAATTCTTAAATATCCAATAAGCATAATTAACTTAGTGAGTTTAATTATTTTTCTGAAATATTTTAGAAGTATGAAAGAGTATAAATACTATTTGTACTTTTTTGCGTTAAATTTACTATTTTTGTACAGTGTATATATGGTCACTGACGCACCGTTAATATGGCATCTTAAAACTAGTATTGAGAGATTAATTTTACAAACATCTGGATTTTATATTTTTATTTTAATACACCTTATGAATAAAAAAATTATTAAACTTTAACTATGAAACTGAGTATTATCCTTCCTTGCTATAACGAAGTATCTACAATTAAAAATATAATTACAAAAATTAAACAAGAAGAAAATTATGATAAGGAGATAATTGTAATTGATGATGGGTCAACAGACGGAACAAGAGATATTTTAAAAAATCAGCTTTCTACCGAAGTTGACAAGATCATTTATAATGAAAAAAATTATGGCAAGGGATATTCCATAAATAAAGGAATTAAAATTGCTTCTGGTGAAACTTTAATCATTCAAGATGCTGACTTAGAATATGATCCATCAGATTATTTTAAATTAGTAGAACCAATTAAAAATGGATACGCGGATGTAGTGTATGGATCTAGATTTATAGGAACAGATCAAAAACGTGTATTAAATTATTGGCATAGTTTAGGAAATTATTGGTTAACTCTATTATCTAACATGCTAACAAATATCAATCTTACAGATATGGAAGTCTGTTACAAAGCTTTTAAAACTGAGTGCGTAAAAGACATTAAATTAAAAGAAAATAGATTTGGATTTGAACCAGAAATTACTGCAAAAATAGCAAAGAAAAAACTTCGAATTTACGAAGTTGGTATAAAATATTTTGGAAGAACTTATAAGGAAGGTAAGAAAATAGGCTGGAAAGATGGAATAAGTGCTATTAGATGTATAATTTATTACAATCTATTCTCAAAATAATTTATGGGTTTTGGGTTTAAAAATTTATTCTTAAATATTTTATTTGTTTTAATATTAAGTTATTCTTTTTTTTTATCATTCACCTATTCTACATATCATATAGATCCATGGCATTGGGGAACAATAGCAAGCGAAAGTATAGACTACATACTTGGCTTTAAATTATTTAAAGAAATCACACTTATGTATGGCCCAGGAATGCCAATTTTTTTTAAGATAATAAATTTTTTTTTTCCAATAAATTATTTCTCAATTGGTATTGTTACATCTGTTGTATATATTATTAATTTATCACTTAACTATTTCATTTTTTTAAAATTAAGCAATAAAACAATTGCAACAACACTTTTGTTTATTTTATTTATATTAAATCCTTACCCACAGGCACCTTGGAGTGATTTTTATGCAGGCTTATGTTTAACTCTGTCTGCATTTTTCATTCTTAAGTCTAATAAACAAAATTTTTCTCCTTATTTGGCTGGATTTTTTTTATCTCTAGCAATTGTTTTTAGAAATACATATTTTTTAACTATTGTCCCATCAATAATTTTTTTTGCTATTACTATATTTTTCACAAAAAACAAAACAAGTAATAATATAAAATTGACACTCTATTCATCAATTTTTTTTTTATTTTCATTTATTTTTATACTCTTTCTTTTCCAAAACTTGCAATTATGGTTTGATCAGGGTTTAGGTCGTTCTGGAAGCTATTTTGATTACGATTATTCATTAATATACAACCCAGTAACAAAATTTATGTATCATTTGCTTTTACCAAAAACTGTTGGGAATTTTATATTTTTAATTTTTTATTTAATAAATTTTGTTTTTTTGATTTATTTTATTTTTTTTCAGAAAAAATTACCTAATAAGTTAATAAAGATTGAATTATTTTTTTTATCCTTATTGGGTTTTTTTGGAATTATTCAATCTTTTGATCAATTTGAAATTTGGAGAAATATAAATGGCTCAATTTGTATTTTTTTTGTAACAGCTTATATCTTGAATTATTTTAAAAATAGGTTTGTTATTTCTTTAAATTATTTTGGAATTTTTATATTTTTATTTGGCATAATTTTCATGACACCTAATCCATTTTTTAACACAAAATATTCTACCTTAATATTCCCAACTTTTGGACATATGGATCATAAAGATTTTCGTGAAACAGAAAGTGATCCAAAAAAAACTTATTGGGAATGGAAAAAATATTCAAAAAATAATTTTAAAACAGTTGATATAAATTTTTTTAACTCACACAGATTTTCTGAAGAAAATATTATTTACTACCAGAATATGAAAAATTTAATTTGTAATTATAATAAAATTATTAATTTTACTATGGATAGAACCCTGGCTTACATATGTGATAAAAAAAATTTAATTGTTAGTACTTTTTCAGATCGTTATCCACCAATTTTTTTTAATAAAGAAATTCAAAATAAAATTGAAAACGGAGATATTGACAATCAAACTATTATTTTAGCAGATAAAGACTTTAAAAATAACGGTTTGAAACTTTTGAAAATTCAAAAAATACCACTATATACAAGATTTTCTAAAGGGGCTCTTTACAGAAGATATTTTGATAATGAGATTTACATTTATGTTAAATAAAAATCTATATACAATAATCTGTTTTTTTTTAATTTTTTTTATCCATCAAATAATTTTTCAAAATTATCTTATTTTTGATAACAACTATCTTGCTGAAGACTATAAAGGTTATATACCTTGGATGATATTTGGAAAAATTTGGTATATGAATAATGGAATATTGAATTTACCACATTTTATACCATCAATGTGTGGTGGTATACCATACCATGCAGATCCATCTTCTACATATCTTTCATTCATGCAATTATTATTTATTAATTTTTCAATTCCAACAGCTTTGAAAAGTACTTTTTTAATTTTTTCTTTTGTCGGATATGCAGGTTTTTTTCTCTTATGTAAAAAATGTTTTAAATTTAATAATTTTACTTCTCTTTTGGCTGCAACTATTTTTGTATTTAATGGTTTTTTTACAAATCGAATTTTGGTAGGCCATATGATCTATGCTTACTATGCTTTCTTGCCGATTTATGTTTTTTTAATAATAAAATCTACTGATTATGCTAAAAATATTTCATTATCGCTTTTAGCTATATCAGCGTTGGTGCTAAGTAGTTTTTTTTATGCTGGAGCCTCATCTTTAATGCCTTTCGTTCTTTATTCTGTATTTTTAACACTTGCTATTTTCTCCTACATAAACAAATTTAAATTTAAATTAGTATTTAGGAATTTTATAATTTCACTATTTATAACTTTTCTACTCTCATTTTCAAAAATTAATTACACATTATCTTTTTTGGAGTTATTTCCAAGAGAAATAAATATTGCAACCTTAGATAATTACTTGAGTTTTGTTTATACTTTTTTCACTTCTTTATTTTTGGTTCCAGATCCATTTTTCTTTGATAAACATCAATTCCATATTGATAAAAATTATGTTTATCTTCATGAACTAGAGTATGGAGTAAGTATTCTTCCAATATTAATAATTTCTTATTATATTTTTATTAAAAAAAAATACACAATAAATAAATTATCTTTATTTTATTTGCTAATTACACTCTTAATCCCTTCATTTCTTATTGTGGAGTTGCCCTATTTAAGCAACATATTAAATGATTTACCTTTAATTTCATCAACATGGGTAAGGCCAAGGTGGCTTAGTGTTTATATTATTCCAATAATATTAATTAGTTGTTTCATTTTAAATAAAATTCAAATTAAAAGAAAATTTTATATGGTTGTAATTATACTTATCCCAATTTGTCAAAATTATTTTTATATTGAAGCAAAAAGTTATTATTTTCCTGAAAAAAGTTTTAAAAATAAGGCTATTTATTCAATTAAAAATATCAATAACTTTTCAAATAATTTAAAATATGAAAATCTAGATAGCGTTAGAATTGAATATGTAAAAAATAATCAAAATTTTACAAGAATGGATTTAAACGAAGGATTTATAATCAATACTTCAGAGGTCTTTTGCTACAGTCCAATATTTGGCTATTTATTAGAAAAACTTCCAAGAAATGAAATAATTAATAATGATGAAAATTATAATGAAAAATTGAGTATTAAAAAAGAAAAATATAATTTATTTAAACCCATGTGTTTTTTATTTCCATTTGAAAATGATTGCAATATAGGAGATGTATTCAAAGAAAACGAACGAGAAGAATTAATTAATTTTTCAAAATATAAAACAATTAAATTTAATAAATCTAAGATACAAATTGTAGCTGATTTTATTGCATTAATTTTGGTGCCTATTTTATTAATTTATATTTTTATAGTTTATTTTTTTACTTTAATAAAAAAAAAAATTAAATAACTATCCAATTTTTTTGATTAGTATCACTATTAGGAAATTTACTAGAAGTAATAATTTTTGTTTGATTAAATTTAAAATCAGAAAAATAAGCTCCCCACCAATAAAAAGTACTATTTGAAATAATAAGATTTTTAAAATTACTCATTAACCATAATGTATCAATATCATTTTTAAAACCAGTCTCTTCTGTAATTATTATGTTTTCAAATTTTTCAAATAATTTAACTTTATTAAATAAATTCTGGATATTTTTTCTATTTGTAGAAAAGAAATAAAGTTTAGGGTTATTAATTTCATTTAGGAGTCTTTTAAGAGAATTTTCAAAAAATAAATGATCAATTACTCCACCTACAGTATGATATAAATTTCCTGGCAAGTCCTCAAAAGTTCTAATGCATATTGCAATAGAACTATCATCTATTTGTTTAGCCTGATTTAAATAGTTTAAGTTGTCAGGTTTTTTTGGAAATATTTCTTTTATTATTTTTTCCTTATTTTCCTCAAAATATTTCTCAGATTGAAATAATCCAAGCATATATAATTTTTTTTTAAATTTTAAACTTTTTAATTCTGGATGAAATTTTTTAAAACTATAGTATTCATCAATAATTTTATTATTAAAAAATTTATAAAAAAGTTTTCTTAAAAAAAAAACTTTTTTAATTAACCTAAATATTATGAAAAAAAGAATACTCGATTCTTTTTTGTTTTGGTCTTTTATATAGTTTAAGCTATATTTTCTTTTAAATCTTAAATCCGTAATAAAACCAGTATTTTTATCTAGTACAAGATCTGCATTATTTAAAATAGACAAATTTTTAGCAGCCGCGTACTGAAAAAGCTGATTACCAATTCCACCACTTAAATGTAAATAAATTCTTTTTCTCATTTAATATTGTTGATTACTATACTCTTTAATTTTTTTCCTATATCGCTCCAATTAAGTTTTTCATCATAAATATTTCTTGATTCTATTGATTTTCTTATAAAATTTTTCTTATTATTAAAAATATTTATTAAGTATTTTGATATATGTTCTATAGGACTATTTTTGGAAAATCTAAATCCATTTTTATTATTAAATATTGCTCCTCCTATTCCTCCTATATCATGAGTAATTGTAAAGAGACCATAGGCAGATGCTTCACAATTAACCACACCAAAAGCCTCCGTTTTTGAAAATAAAACATGAAAATGTGATTGATAAAGAATTTTATTCAGTTCATTAATATTTTTATTTTTATCAAGAAATTTTATTAATTTTATATTTTTTGGCAAAACAACATTTTTGGGTGGTTGAGCACCAATTATAAATAAATTGGTCCTCTGACCTAATTGATTCATTTTTTGTGTCAAGCTTATTGCTTTTTGCATTCCCTTCCTGTTCCAATGCACTCCTATGCTAACTAAATTACATACACTAAGTTTCTTTTTTTTAATTTTATTTACTAAATATTTTTTTTTTGGAATTTTTAAAATATTTGCACCTAATGGTAAATATTCATATTTTGATTTATTAATTTTATAGTATTTTGAAGACTCATTAATTGCCCACTTACTAGTTAAAATAATTTTTTTACTTTTTAATAATGCCAACTTTTCACAAAAATCTCCATTTAATATAGTTTCACGACTTACTTTAACATTTTTAAAATAATGATTGTAATAAGTAGAGAAACAAACATCTGTATAAACAAAAATTGGTTTATTAGTTTTTAAAAAGCTTAATAAATAAGTATCACTTGAAATTACTGCATCGTAATTATATTTAGAAATTTTATTTTCAATTTGAGTTGCGAAATCTTTTGCAACATTTATAGGACGATCAATATCAAATTTAATATTGAAAAAAGATAATACAAATCTTTTAAATATATAAAGTACTCTAATTCTGTTACTTAATGGTCCAACTGTAATTACTTTAAAATTTTTTTTTAATGCTTTTAGCATAAAAAAATTTGTACCAGACCAAGAGTTAATATTTGTTGGATTTAATCTTGTTAAAAATAAAATCGTTTTCATTTTAAATAAATTTATTTTTTTTTAAATAAAATTATAATTAAAGCTAAAATATTCCCTAATGCTCTTTTAAAAGAATTAAAATTTAAAACTAAAATTTTTGAAAATGATATTAAAAATCTAAAAAAAACATTTATTAAAAATAAAAACTTATTAAGTCTATATTTTTTAACTATTTTATATCTATTAAAAATTTCTACTTTACCAAAAAGGAATCCACTCCTATCAATGTTATATGGATGTTTAAATTTAGCCTTGCTTGATAATACAAAATTTTTTTTTAACCTAGTGACATTAAGTGAGAAATCCAGATCTTCTAGATAACTGTATTGACCGAATGAATTAGTGAAAAATTTTTTATTTATCATTTTTGTTTTATAAATTGATGCAGTAGTAAAAACCCAATCTGCAAACATATCTTTTTTAACATTCAAAATTTTTGTATGCCAACCACTATTTGTAACTGTGCCAGGTAAGTCTGAGTATAAATTAATTTTTTTTAAAAATTTAGTTGCTTTTAACTTTTCAAATAATGATTCTTTTCTCCTCTCGGTTTGATTAAAACAAAATCCTACTATCTTATCGTTATATTTATTTTTTTTTACTATTTTTTCCATTTCTTTAAACGCATTTTTTAAAAAAACAACATCGTCATCTAAAAACATTACAAATTTACTTTTTGCATTCATTTTTTTTAAACCAATATTTCTTTGAAAAGAACTTGATGGTTTAGAAAAATATAATTTAATTTTATATTTTTTATTTAACCCTTTAATTAACTCTCTTTGTTTTTTTTCTGAACTATCTATTATTATTATTTCTTTAAATTTTATTTTTAAATTATAAATCTGTTTTATAATTCTTTTTAAAAACTTATATCTATTCCTAGTTGGAATTATTAAGGATGTATATTTTGTAAACATTTTTATTAAATTTCAATATGTAGACCTTATTTAAAGTAACTTAAGTTTTTTTTATTTAATGCAAGATAAATGCCTAAAGGCAAATGCAGAACAAGAAGCAACCAATTATTAAAAAAATTTCCTGATGGTAAAATAGGAAATAAATTAATGAAAATTCCTATATAAAAAAAAGCATTAAAGTGTTCCATTTGTGTAATTTGTTTATTTAATTTCTTAAATAAAATTTTAACCAGACCAAGAAAAGAAAAGGCAAATGCAATTATCAAAAAAATAAAACCTATAAGTCCTAATTCTGCTAAAAATTGAAAATAAAAACTATGGGGATGTGTATTACATCCATCCTTAAATTCATAAAATGAGATTATTGGATCTCCCTTTTTAACCTTTGTTTTATTTTTAACATAGATTTTCAAAATATCTTTTTTGGAGATTTCATATTTTTTAATTACTTTATCTATATTAAAGCTCTCATCATTGGTAAAATTTAATATAAGATGTTTTTCATTCCAACTAAAAAAAACTAAATAATTCTGTTCCGCAATAAGTTTTTGATCATTTATAATTATATCACGTGCTGAAAATTTTTCTGAATCACATAAATATCTGAAGGACTTTACTCCTTGACCAAATAATTTTTTATCTGAGTACATTTTGTATGCTGTATAATAATGCAAATAATGTCTGTAACTGAATTTTAATATATTGCCTGTCTCTTTGAACTGATTATAAGTATGTACAAAAATCCTATTGATAAAAGTATTATGTTGTTTTGGAAATAGTAAAAAAATCGACCCTAATAAAATTAAAAAAATAATTAATTTTTTTTTATCAAAATCAAAATAAAAATATAAAAGAATTGTTATTATAAAATAAATAGATGCTAATCTTTCTCCGCTATAAATAACTAAAAGAAGAGTAATTAAAATTAAAAAAAATCTGATAAGTTTAATATGGTTATTATTTTTTATAAGATAAGACAATCCCAACAATACTGGCAACAATCTTGAGACAAAACTTCCCATAATGTACTCATCTCCAAAAAAACTTGATATACGTGAATTATTTTTAAGTTCAATTCCAATCAAATTTTTTCCAATTAAAAATTGGAAACTTGAATCAATAACCAAAATTAAGTAACAAATTAAAGATGAATAGAAAAATATAGATATCAACTTATTATATTTATTCAGTATATAAGCTAATCCTAAAACAAATAAAATTATTCTGAAATAAGGTAATGTACTTTTAAAAGATATAATAGGATCAAATGATAATATTGAATTTAAATTAATATATAAAAAGAAAAGTGATAAAAAAATTACTATATAGCTATTAAAATCAGAAAAATTTTTTTCCTTAATCATGCAAAAAAAATAAAATATTCCTATAATGATACATGCTAAATCTGGAAAGAATGGTCCCGAAACAAACAGGAATGGAAAAATTATTATTAAAAACTTTATTAATTTTTCTGAATGATATTGTACTGATGACATTTTTTTATAATACTATTTAGGACTCATATAATAGTTTTTTAAAATATTTATATTAAATTTTTTTAATTTAAATATAAGTATAATATGTTATTTAACACTAAAAATTTAAATCTTAAGGATTTAATCAAACTAATACCTTGGATAATAATTGTTTTTTCTATAGGAACTCAACCTTCAGATTTTGAATTAATTGGAAATAACATAGCAAGTACATTTAATGCGTTTAGATTAATTCTTGCTTTAATAACATCTTTAATAATAATAATATTTTTTTTTGGAGATATTATCTCAAATTTTTTAAGAAATAAAAAAAAGATAAATTTTAAAGAAAAGTATTTTATATATTATTTGTTTTTAATTTATTTTATTTTTCAATTTTTTGGTTACTCCTTAAATTTTGCTGATCTTAAAAATTCAGGATTTAGTAATAATATATATTTAATTATTTTAAGTTTTGCTTTTATTGCTTATTTTTTCTTAATAAAAAAGCATTTAACTTCCAAAAACTTAAAATTTTTCTTATTTTTCTTATATTTTTTGATATGCAGTTCTGGAATTGTTTTCACAATTGTGCATATAAGCAAATCTAGTTTAGAGAGTGCAAATTATTTTTCATTGTATAATTCAGTACTTTCTCAACATCAGTTTTTTTTAAACCACGAATTACCAAGAGTAACGGGTATATCAAGAACTTTATCAATTTTGAATATAATTTTGATTTATTTATATTTTTACAATATTAAAAAAAAAATTAAGTTCGGAATATTACCTTTTATTTTTATATTGAGTATTTTAATATTTGCATTTCAATCTAGAGGTACAATTATATGTTTTGTTTTATCTGTATTTTTTTTAATTTTTTTATTTAAAAATGAAAGGTTAAAAGATAGATTATTTATTTTAACAATCTCAATAATATTATCTTATATGACTTATGAAACTATAAGATTTTTTCAATTTGAAGCTATAAAAAGTGAAAATAATATTTCAATACTAAGTCCACTCAAATCAGATAAAAAAATTGTCGTACCTTTTGATGAAAAAAAAATTGAAAACATATTGATAGAAAAAAATAGATTGTTGGATTTTACTGCAAGTGGTAGGCTTCAATTGTGGATAAAAAGTTTTCAAGAGTTTAAAAAAAATAAAATTTTTGGATATGGTCCACAGGGGGACAGGTATTTACTCAGAGGAAATATTAAATTCAATACAACAAATAATGTATCAAATGGATACTTATACTCAATTCTATCTTCAGGATATTTTGGATTTTTAATTTTTTTAACCATAATAGTATATTTGTGTAATTTTTTATTTAGGAGTTTGTTTATATATAAAATTTATAACAAAAAAAATAACCTTCTTGAAAAGTTTTCATTAACAATTTTTTTTTATTTCCTGATAAGATTGAATATTGAAAATAGTTTTGCAGTTTTTGGTATAGATTTTATAATTGTATTTACTGCTATAGGATTATTTCTTCTTAAAGATAAAAATTACCATAAGATTATATTATAAATTTTTCTTTTTAAAATCTTCATAGTATGAAATAAGGCCCTTTTTAAGGGATATCTTGTTTTTCCATCCAAGTTTGTGAAATAATCTGGTATCTAACTTTCTTTTTAAAGATCCATCTGGATACTTTCTATTAAATTTAATTTTACCTTCAAATTCTACAATTTCTTTAATTAAATAAGACAGTTCTTTTATAGATAAATAATCAGAAGATCCTACGTTAATATAATTGTAATTTATTTTTTTCTTTATACAAAAAACTATAGCAGCTGCTAAATCCTCAACATTTAAAAATTCTCTCATACTTTTTCCACTACCCCATACCTCAACATTTCTTTTTTTTTGTATCTTGGCTAAATGAAATTTTTTAATTAAAGCTGGAATAACATGACTTCTTTTAAGATCAAAATTATCACCAGATCCATATAAATTAGCAGGAATTAATGAGATAAAATCTTTTTTAAAATTTGTTTTAATGTATTCGCAAAACTTAATAGTAGAAATTTTTGATATAGCATACGCTTCATTTGTTTTTTCAAGAGATGAAGTTAATAAATAGCTTTCCTTAATTGGAATTTTAGTTTTTTTTGGATAATTACTTACTGAACCAAGATTTATAAATTTTTTAACATTATTATTTAAACTAGAATGTATTAAATTGAACCCAATCATTGTATTCTCATATATATAATCATATTGATAAACTAAGTTGTCTAAAATCCCACCAACTCTTCCTGCAGCATTAACAACTATGTCGGGCTTATTTTTTTTAAACCATTTATCTACACTCGACTGATCTAAAAAATCTAAATCTTTTCTCCTACAATTTATAATTGTATATTTTTCTTTTTTTAAATGTCTTAATACGGCACTTCCTACCATGCCTTCTTGACCTGCTATTAAAATATTTTGAGATTTCAATTTTTTTTCGAATTTTTTAATAAGTTATAGTCACTAGTAATCATTTCTTTTGCCAGATTGTATACATTTGTTTTGGCTTTCCATTTAAGTTTTTTCCTAGCTTTGGATGCATCCCCCTGTAAATGATCAACTTCATTTGGTCTAAAATATTTTTTATCAATTTTAATTATTTTTTGACCAGGTTTAATAGATGGTGTCAATTTATTATCAAAATTTTTAACTATTCCAATTTCATTTAAACCATTGCCTTTCCAATAAATTTTAATCTTTAATATCCTGCAACATAATTCTATAAAATATTTTACTGAATATTGTTTTCCAGTTGCAATAACAAAATCATCAGGTTTTTTTTGTTGTAACATTTTCCATTGCATTTCAGCATAATCTTTTGCGTGACCCCAGTCTCTAAGTGAATAAATATTTCCCATATATAAAGTTTTATCTAATCCTAATGCTATTCTTGACAAACCTATTGTAACTTTTCTTGTTACAAAGGTCTCACCTCTACGTGGAGACTCATGATTGAACAAAATCCCATTTACTGCGAACATATTGTATGATTCTCGATAATTTTTTGTTATCCAATAAGCAAATAATTTGGATGTCGCATATGGGCTTTGAGGTCTAAATTTAGTTTTTTCTGACTGTCTTTTTTCAATGCTATTTCCATAAAGTTCTGAAGTAGATGCTTGATAAAATTTTGTTCTTGATGTTAAATTTAACGATTTAATTGCCTCAAGTATATTCAATGTGCCAATAGCATTTACATTTGAAGTGTAATTTGGCATTTCAAAACTTGTTTTGACGTGACTCTGGGCAGATAGATTATAAATCTCGTGGGGTTTTATCTTGTCTATAATTTTAAAAATATTTGCTGAATCTGTTACATCTCCATAATGAAGAAAAAAGTTAGTTTTTAAGTGTGGATCAACATATAAATGATCAATTCTTGATGTATTTATTGATGATGAACGTCTTTTTACACCGTGAACTTCATATTTTTTTCTTAATAAAAATTCAGCTAAGTAAGAGCCATCTTGACCTGTGACACCAATAATTAAAGCAATTTTTTTTTTTTTTCATAATTCAAAAAATTAATATATTAGTTATCGAAGTAATGCTACGAAATTATTAAATGAAAATATCTATTATTACTGTTTGCTTAAATAGTGAAAAAACAATTCTGGCAAATTTAAATTCTATTTTAAGTCAAACCTATAAAAATATTGAACATATTTTAGTAGATGGAGGCTCAACTGATAATACTTTAAAATATTTAAATAATTATCCAAACTTAAAAAAAAAAATAATTATTGAGAAAAAACCAGGAATTTATAATGCGATGAATATGGGTATTAAAAAAGCTACAGGAGATTTTATAGGTATTTTAAACTCAGATGATATTTTAAATTCTGAAACTACAATTCAAAAATTAGTTAATATTTTCAAAAAAAATCCAAAATATAAAATTTTTTTAGGAAATGTAGTTTTTTTTAAAGAGGATTATAAGAAAATTCATAGATATTATCCTTCTTACGATTTTCAAAAAAATTTACTTCGAAACGGTATTATGCCGCCTCACCCTGGTGCTTTCATTCATAAAACCATTTACAAAAAAGTTGGCTTGTATGACAAGAAATTTAGAATTGCTGGCGATTTTGATTTTTTTGTAAAATGCTTTATTAAAAATAATTTAAAATTTAAAAAAATTAGTATTGTTACAACTCGTATGCAAACTGGAGGTATTTCTGGTAAAAATTTGTTTTCAAATATTTACTCATCATATGAAATAAATAAATCATTAAAAAAAAATAAAATTCAAAGTTCTATTTTTAAAATTTTATTAAGATTTCCTTTAAAATTTGATCAATTTCTATTTTTTAATAGACAAAAGTTAAACAAAGACTTTTCTTTTAAAATTTCTAATTTTTATAGATCAAATTTCAATAAATTCAGCATAATTAAAAGTATTAAAGCGCTGAAGCAAAATGAAAACTTTGTGTTATCAGCTCTAAACTTGGCTTTTCTTGGTTTTTTTTCTAAAGGAGAAATAATTTTATATAGATCTTTAATTAATTGGCCAGATGGAACATTTTCAAAGACATTGGAATTTAAACTGAAGAAAATACCAGGTAGAGATATAATAAGGAAATTAAAAATTAAAGAGAAATATATAAATAGAATTGTTGTGATAGGTAACTTGTCAAAATTTTCTAAAAAATATTTGATTTCAAAATTTAATCTTCCAATCAAAAAAATA
>MDTD01097784.1_pt1 | contig 36537 bp, 31 predicted proteins | sample 811221 | NCBI WGS metagenome assembly MDTD01 (sample SAMN05326646, study PRJNA326480) | marine metagenome | isolation source: seawater | place: Pacific Ocean: South West | collected 2011
GCCGTTCCGCGCCGACGACCCGCTTCTGGTGCTGGCGGGCCTTGCGGCCTGCCTTGCGCTCGCCCTGGCCTACCGCGCCAGCCTGCGTGCGGCACAGGATCCCGACCGCGGCTGACCGGCCCGCAGCGCAGCCCCGTGCAGCCATCACGGCGCCTTGATACACGCAGGCTTGATTGGCCGGATGGCTGACCGCCTTTCACGCTGGTCCCATGTGAAAGCAGGCAATAGAAACCGGCGAGGGCAGACATGCTGATCAAGCGCAGGCGCGGCTGGGAGATCCCGGAGCGGGAGGCGGTACCGGAGTCCGTGTTCGCCGGACGCCGCACCATCCTGAAGGCGATGGGCTTCGCCGGCATGGCCGGCCTGATGGCTGGCGCCGCGGGCGGCCCGCTGGGGCGGGTCCTGGCGGCCGAGACGGCGGCGGCCGCGGATCCCACCGCCGCCCTCTACCCGGCGGCACGCAATCCGGCCTACACGGTGAACCGGCCGGTGACGCCGGCCGAGGATGTCACCACCTACAACAATTTCTACGAGTTCGGCTCCCACAAGAACATCTGGCAGGCCGCGCAGGAGCTTCCGATCCGGCCCTGGACGGTGAAGATCGACGGCATGGTCGAGCAGGAGATCGAGACCGAGTTCGACGACCTGGTGCGCAAGATGCCGCTGGAGGAACGCCTCTACCGCTTCCGCTGCGTCGAGGCCTGGGCGATGACCGTGCCCTGGACCGGCTTTCCGCTGAAGGCGCTGGTCGACATGGCGCGGCCGCTGGGTTCGGCCAAGTACCTGAAGATGCAGACCTTCATGAACCCGGATGACGCGCCCGGTCAGCGGGAGTTCTGGTATCCCTGGCCCTATACCGAGGGGCTGACGATGGCGGAGGCGACGAACGAACTCGCCTTCATCGTCACCGGCGTCTTCGGCAAGCCGCTGCCGCCGCAGAACGGCGCCCCGCTGCGGCTGATCGTGCCCTGGAAGTACGGCTTCAAGAACGTGAAGTCGATCGTGAAGTTCACCTTCACCGACGAGCGGCCGGAGACCTTCTGGGAGGCGATCGGCCCGTCCGAATACGGCTTCTGGGCGAACGTGAACCCGGACGTGCCGCATCCGCGCTGGAGCCAGGCGAGCGAACGGCTGCTGGGCTCGGGCGAGCGGGTGCCGACCCTGATCTACAACGGCTACGAGGAATATGTCGCCGGCCTCTATGCCGGGATGCAGGACCAGAAGCTGTTCATGTAGGGCCGTCCGGCGCTGTCACGGACCTGCGGTGGCGCTGTTCGCCTGCGGGGTGGTAGGACACGGCTTCCCTCCGTCCCGCAGGCGCCGCTCAGCCGCCCGACAGCCGGATACCCGCCGCCATGACCGACCGCTTCCCCGATGCGCCCTTCGCGCTCGGCATTTTCGACCTCGACGGCACCCTGGTGGATTCCGAGCCGCTGGCGAACCGCCTGTTCGCCGAGCATCTGACCGCCTGCGGCGTGCCGATGGCCGCGGCGGAGGCGGCCCGGCTGTTCACCGGCCTGCGCATGCCGGACTGCTATGCCCTGGTGCAACGCGATTTCGGCGTGCGCCTGCCGGCGGATTTTCACGACCGACTGCAGGCGGCGACCTTCGACGCCCTGCGGCGCCACCTGCTGCCCGTGCCCGGCGCGGCGGAGATGCTGGCGTCGCTGACCCTGCCGAAGGTCGTGGCTTCGTCCAGCGAACCGGAAAAGATCGACCTCAGCCTGCGGGCCACCGGCCTGGCTGGGCATTTCCTGCGCCGCTTCTCCGGCACCCAGGTGGCGCGGGGAAAGCCGGCGCCGGACTTGTTCCTGCTGGCAGCATCGGAGATGGGGGTGGCACCGGAGCGCTGCTTCGTGGTCGAGGATTCCGATCCCGGCGTGCAGGCCGGCCTGGCCGCCGGCATGCCGACTTTCGCCCTGGTGCCGCCGGACGGCCACGACGCCGAAGGGCGCCGGCAGCGTCTTGCTGGCGCCGGCGCCCTGGTCGTCGCACGGCTGGAAGAGATTCCGCGCCGTCTGTCCGGCCGCCTCGCCGCCGGATAGACGCCGGCTCAGTTGGCGCTGGCGCCCGCGCTGCCGCCGGCACCGACCGCGGCACTGCCGCCGGCGGAGCCGCCCAGGCCGCCGGTGGCGCCGGAGGCGGTGTTCAGGACCGAGGTCCCGGTATTCTTCATGGTGTCCAGGCCGCTCTGCACGGTGCCGGTCGCCGTGCCGGCGGCTCCGGACACGGCATCGCCGGCCGCATTGCCGCCGGCGGAGCCTCCGGCGCCTGCCCCGACACCTGCTGAGGTGCCGGCACCGGCGCCGCCGCCGGTCGCAGCGGAACTGCCGCCGGCCGAGGCGCCGGCATTGACCCCGACCCCGACCCCGACATTGGCGCCGGCACCTGCATCGGCGGAGCCGGCAATGGCGGCCGGACTGGCGAGCAGCAGGCCGGCAAGGGCGGTGGCTGCAAGTGAGCGTCGCATGGGTCCTCTCCTTGTTCTTTTTCGTCGTGGCGGCCCTGGCGGGTCGCGGGACGTTACGGAAACAAGAACGGAGGGAAGCGGACGGCGGTTCCCCACCGGTGCCGCGGCCGTGACGGCGGTCACGCCCCGAAACTCATGGCAGGCGGGGGGCGGTGCAGAGGGGGCAGCAGATGCGGACAGGGCAAAAAAAAGCCGGCCCCAAAAGGGCCGGCAAGTCTAACAGGGAGGCTTCACGTCTGGGAGACGTAAAGTCGGCGTCCGAAGACACCGACAGCCCGGATGGGACCGGGCTGGGTAACGCTGCAGCGCAGCATCACCTGATCGGGAATATAAGCATCGGGATTCGGCGGAAAATGGCCAACAGCGTAGATCTGATATGCGGTTGACGCATGTCTCGCGACACGAAAGCGTCACGTTACGCGGGGCAGGGGGTGTGCGATGCAGCAGGCCCGGCCAGGCGGCCCGCCGCACAACGTCGATCGGGCTTATGGGAGCAAAAGTTAGCCATGTCGGAAAGTTTTTATCGACTGGCCGGATCGGTGTCCTCTATACTTTCCGGAATGGCTAAGTTTTCAACCGATCTGGACCGCGCATTCTCCGCGCTCGCCGACCCGACCAGGCGGGCGATCGTCGCTCGCCTCTGCGAGGGACCGAAGTCCGTAACCGAACTGTCCGCGCCGTTCGACCTGGCCCTGCCGTCGCTGCTGAAGCATGTGCATGTCCTGGAGCGGAGCGGGCTCGTCAGGTCCGAGAAGATCGGCCGCGTCCGTACCTGCAGGGTCGAGACGCAAGCCCTGCAGGCGGCCGAAGCCTGGATACGCGAGCATGTTTCGGCCTGGGAGGCGCGCCTCGATCGGATGGAAGCCCATGTCCAACGCATGAAGAGCGAGAGTTGAGACAATGAGCGATCCGATGAATACCCCCCCGTCCCCCTGGCGGGACTGGCCCCTCGACCGCGAAATCGTCATCAGCCGGGTGATCGATGCGCCGCGGACCCTCGTCTACGCCGCGTGGACGGATCCGGAGCAGATCCAGATGTGGTTCGGGCCCGACGGCATGGCGATCGAAACCAGGGAGATCGACCTGCGCCCGGGCGGCGTCTGGCGGTTCGACATGACTGCCCCTGACGGCACGCGCTACGGCAACCGGATGGTCTTTCTCCGCCTGGAAGCGCCAGGCCTTATCGAGGTGGAGCACGGTGCCGATCAGGACAGCGATCCCGGACGCTTCAGGATGCTTGTCACGTTCGACGCGCAGGGCGACGGCAAGACGGTGCTCACCTTGCGGCAGATGCACCCCTCCAGGGCGCGCCGGGAAGGGGCGATCGGCTTCGGCGCGGTGGAATATGGCGGGCAGACGCTGGCGAAGCTTGCCCTTCACCTCGCGCAGGCTGGAAAGCGCTGAGCGCCGCGCCCCCGTCGGTCTCGGCGCGGCCCTAGAACTCGGTATCCGTCACGGCACCGATCAGGAAGTCGCGGAAGACCTGGATCTTCTTGCTGTTGCGGAGTTCCTCCGGATAGACGAAGTAGGTCTCGAAGGTCGGGCCGTCGATTTCCGGCAGCACGCGCACGATGTCCGGCCGGTCGCGGGAGATGTAGTCCGGGATGCCGGCGATGCCCAGCCCGCTGGAGACCGCCTGCACCAGGCCGTAGATGTTGTTGATCCGCAGCACGGCCTCCCGCGGGCGGCCCGGCGGGCGCCCCAGATCGGCCAGCCAGTTCACCCCCGACAGGGTCTCCGGCGCATTGTCGCCGTAGATGATCAGCCGGTGCCGGTCCAGGTCGTCGATGGTCCGCGGCATGCCGTGCGCGGCGACATAGTCGCGTGAGGCGCAGGCATGGATATGCACCGACATCAGCCGGCGCTGCACCAGGTCGGGCTGCTTCGGCTTGTGCAGGCGCACCGCGACATCGGCCTCCCGCATGCCGAGGTCGAGTTCCCGGTCGTCCAGGAGGACGCGCACGTTGATCTGCGGATAGGCCTCCACGAAATTGCGGATCCGCGCCGCCAGCCAGAACGAGCCGAAGGCGACGGTCGCCGTGACCTTCAGCACGCCCTGCGGGCTGTCGCGGGCGTCCTGCAGGATCGCCTCAGCCATCGACAGCTTGCCGAACACCTCGTGCACGGTGTTGTACAGGAACTCGCCATGCTCGGTCAGGATCAGGCCACGCGCATGCCGGTGGAAGAGCGGGGTGTTCAGGCTCTCCTCCAGCGCGGAGATCTGCCGGCTGACGGCCGACTGGCTGAGGTTCAGGAGGGTCCCGGCGCGGGTGAAGCTGCGCGCTTCGGCGACGGTGTGGAAGATGCGGAGCTTGTCCCAGTCCAGTGGCATGGCCTCCCCGTCAGAGATGGCGGATCCCGGCCGCCCCCGATACGGGGCGCCCCGGCAGGGGGCGGCGGGAGCGGGTCACCGTCCCCCTGCGGCGGGACTCCAGCCCGATTTCGGATAGCGTCATTCGGCGGCGATGCTCATTCGGCGGCCATCTGGGCGTCTTCCTCGGCCGCGACGAACTTCTCCGCCTGCAGGGCGGCCATGCAGCCGGTGCCGGCGGCGGTCACCGCCTGGCGGTAGATCTTGTCCTGCACGTCGCCGCAGGCGAACACGCCGGGAATGCTGGTGGCGGTGGAATCGGCGGCGGTGACGATATAGCCCTCGTCGTCCATCTCCAGCTTGCCCTCGAACAGCGCGGTATTCGGCTTGTGCCCGATGGCCACGAACAGGCCGTCGGTCTTCAGCTCCCGTTCCGCGCCGGTCTGCGTGTTGCGCAGGCGCAGGCCGGTGACCCCGGGCGGCTGGCTGTCGCCCAGGATCTCCTCCACCACATGGTCCCAGATCACCTCCACCTTCGGGTTCCGGAACAGCCGGTCCTGCAGGATCTTCTCCGCCCGCAGCTGGTCGCGGCGGTGGATCAGGGTGACCTTGCTGGCATGGTTGGTCAGGTACAGCGCCTCTTCCACCGCGGTGTTGCCGCCGCCGACCACCGCGACCTCGCGGCCGCGGTAGAAGAAGCCGTCGCAGGTGGCGCAGGCGGAGACGCCGAAGCCCTGGAACGTCGTCTCGCCCTCCAGCCCCAGCCATTTCGCCTGCGCACCGGTGGCGATCACCAGGGTGTCGCCCAGATAGACCTCCCCCGAATCGCCCGTTGCGCGGAACGGACGGCTCGACAGGTCGACGTCGACGATCACGTCATGCACGATCCGGGTGCCGACATGCTTCGCCTGCGCCTCCATCTGCTCCATCAGCCAGGGGCCCTGGATCACGTCGGCGAAGCCGGGATAGTTCTCCACGTCGGTGGTGATGGTGAGCTGGCCGCCCGGCTGCAGGCCGTGCACCAGCAGCGGCTCCATCGCCGCGCGGGCGGCATAGATCGCCGCCGTGAGCCCGGCAGGCCCGGATCCCAGGATCAGCACCTTTGTCCGGTGGGTCGGCTTCTCTGTCTCGCTCATCTCGAACTGCTCCCGAAATCACGGACGTGGAGGCGGACTGCCGGCCCGCCCCGCTGTCGCGCCCTCCGCCGCGCCGCGCCGGCAGTCCGGCCGTCGCGGCAGCAGAGCCATGCGAATGATGCATGCCTCCGACCTTCGCTACTTACAGGCGCCGTGCGGGCTGGGCAAGGAAGCGATGGGGCGGGCCGGCCACCGGGCCCGGTCCGGACTGATCTAGGGGCCGCTCCTGCCGATGCAAGCCGGCGCGGACAGGTGCGGTTTGGCACCGGTGAGGCGATTGCTTGACCGTCTCCGGGACCCGTGATTTTATTCGTATACAAACGATCTTGGGAGACGGTCGATGGCAAGCTACCTGTCGCCCGACACGGTCGAGGAGGGGCTCTCGGCGCTCGCTTCCGGCCGGTTCCGGCTGGTTGCCGGGGGCACGGATGTGTACCCCGCCCTGCGCGACCGCCCGCTGCAGGACGACATGATCGACCTGCACCGGATCGCGTCGCTGCGCGGCATTGCCGCCTGCGAGCAGCCCGCTGCCGGCTGGCGCATCGGTGCGCTGGCCACCTGGACCGACCTCCTGAAGCAGGACCTGCCGCCGCTGTTCGACGGCCTGAAGGCTGCCGCGCGCGAGGTCGGCTCCGTCCAGATCCAGAACGCCGCCACCATCGTCGGCAATATCTGCAACGCCTCGCCGGCCGCCGACGGCGTGCCGCCGCTGCTCGCCCTGGATGCGGAGGTCGAGATCGCCGCCCTGGCCGGCAGCCGGCGCCTGCCGCTGGCCGACTTCATTCTTGGCCCGCGGCGCACGGCGCTGGCCGCGGACGAGATGGTGACCGGCCTGTTCCTTCCGGACCCGGGAGCGGCTGCGCGATCCGCCTTCGGCAAGCTGGGCGCACGCCGCTATCTGGTGATCTCTATCGCCATGACCGCCGTGACCCTAGTGCCCGATGCGGACGGCCGGGTCGCCGAGGCCCGCGTGGCGGTCGGCTCCTGTTCGCCGGTGGCGTGCCGCCTGCCGGCGCTGGAGGCGGCGCTTCGCGGCCAGCCGGCCCGGGCCGCAGAGCTGGCGGCGCTGGTCGAGGCTGCGCATCTGGCGCCGCTGACCCCGATCGGCGATGTCCGCGGCACGGCCGAGTATCGCCGCCATGCCGCGCTGGAACTGGTGCGGCGCACCCTTGCCGAATGCACGACCCTGTTGGAGATGCCGGCATGACCGCCCCGCCCGCCGACCTTGCCGCTGCCGTCGACAACCGGCCGGACCCGGCAGATGCGGGGGGATCGATCGCCTTCGACCTGAACGGCCAGCCGGTGACCGTGACGGCGCCGCCGGCGGAACGGCTGTCGCAGGCCCTGCGCGAGCGGCTGGGCGCGCGCGACGTCAAGGTCGGCTGCAATGCCGGCGATTGCGGCGCCTGTACCGTGCTGGTGGACGGCGCCGCGATCTGTGCCTGCATGATGCCGGTGAACCAGGCCGCCGGCCGCCGGGTGGAAACCCTGTCCGGCCTGGCCCGGCAGGATGCCCGGGCGCAGGCCCTGGCGGACGCCTTCCTGCAGCACGGCGCCGCGCAATGCGGCATCTGCACGCCGGGCATGATGGTCGCCGCCACCGCCCTGCTGCGCGACTGCCCGGCGCCGGATGCCGGCGCGGTGCAGGCGGCGCTGGGCGGGGTGCTCTGCCGCTGCACAGGCTATCGCAAGATCATCGATGCGGTCGTCGCCGCAGGCGCCGGCCTGGCGGAAGCCGAGTCGGTGCCGCAGGTCGGACCGGCAGTCGGCCGCAAGCTGGTGCGGGTCGACGGCGCCGAGCGGGTCGCCGGCACGGCGGGCTTCGGCGACGATGTTGCGCCGCCGGATGCGCTGGCGCTCCGCGTCCTGCGCTCCCCCTACGACCACGCATCGTTCCGCTTCGGCGACCTGGCGGCCTGGGCCGCGGCGCAGCCCGGGGTCGAACTGGTGCTGACCGTGGCGGACATTCCCGGCCGCAACGCCTTCGGCGTGATCCAGGGCTTCGAGGACCAGCCGGTATTCGCCGATGGCGTCGCGCGCTTCCGCGGCGAGGCGGTTGCCGCGGTGGTCGGCGAACCGGCGGCGATCGGTGCGCTGGACCTGGACAGGCTGCCGGTCGAGTGGGAGGAGCTGCCGGCGCATCGCGATCCGGCCGAGGCGGCCGCCGACGGCGCCGCGCCGGTGCAGGCGGGCAAGGCCGACAACATCCTGTGCCGCGGCTTCGTGCAGCGCGGCGATGCCGATGCGGCGCTGGCGCGTGCCGCGGTCACCGTCGAGGGCCGTTTCGAGACCGGCTTCATCGAGCATGCCTATATCGAGCCGGAGGCCGGCTTCGCCCGCCGGTCCGGCGACCGGCTGGAGCTGCATGTCTGCACCCAGGCGCCCTTCATGAACCGCGACAGCGTCGCCGCGGTGATGGGCCTGCCCGGCGATGCGGTGCGCATCGTGCCGACCGCGGTGGGCGGCGGCTTCGGCTCCAAGCTCGACCTGTCGCTGCATCCCTACCTGGCGCTGGCCGCCTGGCGGCTCGGCCGGCCGGTGCGCGGCACCTACAGCCGCATCGAATCGATGCAGTCGACCACAAAGCGCCATCCGGCCCGCATCGACCTGCGCATCGGCGCCGATGCCGACGGCCGGCTCTGCGGCCTGGCCTTCGACGGCGACTTCAACACCGGCGCCTATGCCTCCTGGGGGCCGACGGTGGCGAACCGGGTGCCGGTGCATGCCTCCGGCCCCTACCGGGTGGACGATTACCGCGCCCGGACCCGCGCCATCCACACCAACCGCATGCCGTCCGGCGCCTTCCGCGGCTTCGGCGTGCCGCAATCGGCAATCGCACAGGAAAGCCTGTTCGACGAACTGGCCGACCGGCTGGGCATCGACCGGCTGGAATTCCGCCTGCGCAACGCCCTGCGCGACGGCGAGCCGACCGTCTGCGGCCAGGTCTTCGACAGCGGGGTCGGCATCGCCGATTGCCTGCAGGCGCTGCGGCCCGGCTGGACGGCCGCGCGTGCGCGCTGTGCCGAATTCAATGCGGCGGCGGAAGAGAGCGGCAGCCCGCTGCGGCGCGGCGTCGGCCTGGCCAGCGGCTGGTACGGCTGCGGCAACACCTCGCTGCCCAACCCGTCGACCATCAAGGCCGGCATCCGCGCCGACGGCAGCATCGTGCTGCACCAGGGCGCGGTGGATATCGGCCAGGGGTCGAACACGGTGATCTCGCAGATCTTTGCCGATGCGCTGGGCGTGCCGGTGGAGCTGGTGACCCGGGTCGGCGGCGATACCGACGTCACGCCGGATGCGGGCAAGACCTCGGCCTCGCGGCAGACCTTCGTCTCCGGCAACGCGGCGAAACGCGCGGGAGAGGCGCTGCGCGCCCTGCTGCTGCGCCACGGCAATGTGGCGGAGGATGCCGGCATCGTGCTGGCGGACGGCCGGCTGGCGCTGGTCGACGGCGGCACCAGGCGGGCGCTCGACCTGGGCGGCCTGCCGGCCGACGGCGACGGCTATGTCTTTGCCGCCGAAGGCGCCTACGACCCGCCGACGGTGGCGCTCGACGGCAACGGGCAGGGCAGCCCCTATGCCCAGTTCGGCTATGCCGCCCACATGGTGGAGGCGGAGGTCGATCTGGGCCTGGGCATTGTGCGCCTGGTCCGCATCGAGGCGGCGCACGATGTCGGCCGGGCGATCAACCCGGTGCTGGTGGAAGGGCAGGTGCAGGGCGGCGTGGCGCAGGGCATCGGCCTGGCGCTGATGGAGGAATACCTGCCCGGCCGCACCGAGAACCTGCACGACTATCTGATCCCGACGATCGGCGACGTGCCGCCGATCCTCACCCACATCGTCGAGGTGCCGGATCCGAACGGGCCCTATGGCGCCAAGGGGCTGGGCGAGCATGCGCTGATTCCCACCGCACCGGCGGTGCTGAACGCGATCCGCGATGCCGCCGGGATCTCGATCCGCCGCCTGCCGGCGACCCCGGACCGGGTACTGGCCGCGCTGCAGGCGCGGGCCGGCGGCGCGGCGCAGGGCTGAGGAGGGCCCGACATGGTCAAGCAGCAGACATCGAGCGTGGTCGACGGGCGCATCCGCTGCGATGCCTGCCCGGTGATGTGCTACATCGCCGACGGCAAGACCGGCGCCTGCGACCGCTATGCCAACGAGGGCGGCGACCTGGTGCGGGTCGACCCCTTCACCATCATCGAGAACACCGTGTCCGAGGGCGGCAAGGTGGTGCCCTTCCTGTCGCAGGAGGGGGAGACCTGGGACGGCGACATCGTCCAGGCGAACCGGTCCTTCGTCACCGCGGTCGGCGCCGGCACCACCTATCCGGACTATAAGCCGGCGCCCTTCATCGTCTCGCAGCAGGTCGAAGGCGTCGACATGGTCACCGTGGTGACCGAGGGGATCTTCAGCTATTGCGGCGTGAAGGTGAAGATCGACACCGACCGCCATATCGGCCGCGAATGCGAGCCGGTGCGTGTGGCGGGCGAGGTGGTCGGCCATGTCACCACCGGCGAATACGGTTCGCAGATGATGGCGCTGGGCGGGGTGAAGCACCTGACCGGCGGCAGCAAGAAGGAGGGCCGGGTCACCTGCGACGCCATGCTGAAGCTGTGCAACGGCGAGGCGGTGGAGATGCAGGTCGACGGCGGCGCGAACCTGATCGTGCAGGCGGCGAAGCCGCCGGTGATCAACGGCGCCCTCGAGGAGCGCATGCGGGTCGGCTGCGGCTCCGCCACCATCGGCATGTTCGCCAAGCAATGGTACGGGCATGTCGACGAGGTGGTGGTGGTCGACGACCACATCACCGGCATCCTGTCGGAGCATCAGGCCGGCAAGCTGCTGGATGTGCAGCCCACGGGGATCAAGATCCGCGGCCGGCGCTCCACGCCGGGGCGCTATTTCCAGGTGGCGGAGCCCGGCACCGGCTGGGGCGGCACCGACATCACCGATCCGCTGTCGATCCTGGAACCGTTCGACCCGAAGGTGGCGAAGCCGGGCCTGACCATGCTGATGGTCTCCACCACCGGCGACCAGTACGGCTATTACGTCCTGGACGACGAGCTGAAGCCGCAGCCCGCCGAGCTGCCGGAAGACCTGCACGAATCCGTCGACCGCATCGCCGAGAACTGCGAGCCGGCGCTCTGTTCCGTCCTGTTCATGGGCGGCGCCGGCGGGTCGCTGCGCGCCGGGGTGACGGAAAATCCGGTGCGCCTGACCCGGTCGGTGAAGGATGCGCTGACCCATGTCTCCTGCGGCGGGGTGCCGGTCTATGTCTGGCCGGGCGGCGGCATCACGGTGATGGTCGATGTCTCGCTGATGCCGTCGCAATCGTTCGGCTATGTGCCGACCCCGGCGCTGGTGGCGCCGATCGAGTTCACCATGCGCCTGGCCGACTACGAGCAGCTGGGCGGCCATATGAGCGCGGTGCAGCCGATCGATGCGGTGCAGGGCCAGGCCGGGCGCCGCCTGCGCGGCCGCGACGACGTGCCCTGGCCCACCGACGAAAGCCATTTCCGCTGGAAGGACCGTGCGGCAGGGCGCCCGGCCGCCACCAAGGAGAAGACCTGACGATGCCCGATGTCGTGATCCGCAAGACCCTGTCGGTTGTGGAGGAGATCTTTCACGAAGGCGGCCCGCCGTCGGAGGTGCCGCTGCGCCGCGCCGCCGCGGTCTCGGTCATCGCGAACCCCTTCGCCGGCCGCTATGTCGAGGAGATCGCCGGCTTCATGGAGGACCTGAAGCCGCTGGGCCTGAAGATGGCGAAGCTCCTGATCGACCGGCTGGGCGGCGACCCGAAGGTGGTCGAGGGCTATGGCAAGGGCGCCATCGTCGGCACCGCGGGCGAACTGGAGCATGGCGCGCTGTGGCACGTGCCCGGCGGCTATGCCATGCGCGAGGCGCTGGGCAATGCCGCGGCGATCGTGCCCTCGACCAAGAAGGTCGGTGCGCCGGGCACGCGGCTCGACGTGCCGGTCACCCATATCAACGCCTCCTATGTGCGCAGCCATTTCGACGCGATGGAGGTCAGCATGGCCGACGCGCCGCGGGCGGACGAGATGGCGCTGATCCTGGTGATGACCACCGGCCAGCGCATCCATGCCCGGGTCGGCGGGCTGAAGGCATCCGAGGTGAAGGGGGAGGACGGGCTGCGATGAAGGCCGAGATCCGCAAGATTGCCGTGCTGGTGGAGGAGACCCATCGCGAGATGGGCCGGGAGATCGCGCCGCCGACCCGCAAGGCGGCCGCGGTGGCGGTGATCGCCAACCCCTTCGCCGGCAAGTATGTCGACGACCTGGAGCTGCTGATGCAGATCGGCGAGGAACTGGGCGGCCTGCTGGGCCGGCGCTGCGTCGAGGCGCTGGGCATCGCGCCGGGCCAGGCGGAAAGCTACGGCAAGGCGGCGATGGTGGGCGAAAACGGCGAGCTGGAGCATGCCGCCGCGATCCTGCATCCCCGCATGGGCAAGCCGCTGCGGGCGGAGGTGGAGAAGGGCGCCGCCCTGGTGCCGTCGTCGAAGAAGATCGGCGGGCCGGGCCAGCGCCTGGACATCCCGCTGGGCCACAAACATGCCGCCTATGTCCGGTCGCATTTCGACGGGATGGAAGTCTGCCTGAACGATGCGCCGCGGGCGAACGAGATCATGGTCGCGATCGCGGTCACCGATTCCGGCCGGCCGCTGCCGCGGGTCGGCGGCCTGACCGTCGACGAGATCAAGGGCGAGGACGGCCTGCGGTAGCAGTCAACCGCCGCGCAGACGGCGGGCGAGAAAGCGGGGGAACGCCGGTGCGCCGGCGTTGCCGGGGCCGGCCGGTGGCAGGCCCTGCAGAGAGGCGACAGGTCAGATTGTCGTGACGGGGTCCGACGGACCGAAGTCCAGAACGGGAGATGGAAGAATGGGGATGATGACGAAACTGGCGACCGGGGTGGCCGCCGCCGCATTCGCCGCGGTGACGGCGTTCGCGCCGGGCGCACAGGCCGCCGACCCGATCAAGATCGGCGACTTCAACAGCTATTCGCGGATGGCGGCCTTCGCGGTGCCGGCCCGGCAGGGCGCGGAACTGGCGGTCGAGCAGATCAACGCCGAGGGCGGCGTGATGGGCCGGCCGATCGAGTTCATCACCCGCGACGACAAGGGCGATCCGGGCGAGGCGGTGAAGATCGCCGAGGAGCTGTTCGACCGCGAGAACGTGGTGATGCTGACCGGCGGCTTCCTGTCCCATGTCGGCTTGGCGGTCGCCTCCTATGCGGACCAGAAGAAGAAGCTGTTCCTGGCGTCGGAGCCGCTGGCCGATTCCATGGTCTGGGAGAGCGGCAATCCCTATACCTTCCGGCTGCGCGCCTCGACCTACATGCAGTCGGCGATGCTGGCCGACATCGCGGCGAAGAGCGGCGCCAAGCGCTGGGCGACGATCGCGCCGAACTATGCCTACGGCAAGGAGGCGGTCGCCTCCTTCAAGCAGCTGCTGAAGGAGGCCAATCCGGAGGTCGAGTTCGTCGCCGAGCAGTGGCCGGGCCTGTTCAAGATCGACGCCACCGCAGAGGTGCAGGCGCTGAACGCCGCCAATGTCGACGGCATCTTCAACGTCACCTTCGGCCCCGACCTGGCCAAGTTCGTGCGCGAAGGCACGATCCGCGGCCTGTTCCAGGACAAGACCGTGGTCAGCCTGCTGACCGGCGAGCCTGACTACCTGCTGCCGCTGAAGGACGAGGCGCCCGAAGGCTGGCTGGTGACCGGCTATCCCTGGTACGACATCAAGGACCCGGCGCATGACGCCTTCGTCAAGGCGTACCAGGAGCGCTGGGGCGAGGATCCGCGCATCGGCTCGATCGTCGGCTACAACACCATGCTGGCGGTGAAGGCGGTGCTGGAGAAGGCCGGCTCCACCGATACCGAGGCCCTGCGCCAGGCGATGGAAGGCCTGACCTTCGACAGCCCGATGGGCCCGATCACCTTCCGCGAGATCGACAACCAGTCGACGATGGGCGCCTGGGTCGGCAAGACCAAGCTGGTCGACGGCAGCGGCATCATGGTCGACTGGGAGTATTTCGACGGTGCCGACTACCTGCCGCCGGACGAGGTGGTGAAGCAGCGCCGCCCGGCGGAGTGAGCCTCCGTTCCGTCTGATCCGTCTTCCCCCGCGGCCCTGCCGGCCGCGGGGGAAGGCAGCCTGCCGCATCGCACCGGGCCGCAGTCCGGCGCGACGGGCGGGCGCAACCCGGGGCCGGCCGCCCTGCCCGGACGGCCCATCGCGGAGGTGAGAGCGGTATGGGGTTCTTCATCGCCCAGATCCTGGGGGGGCTGGGCAATGCCGCGGCGCTGTTCCTGGTGGCGGCCGGCCTGTCGCTGATCTTCGGCGTGACCCGCGTGGTGAACTTCGCGCACGGGTCGCTCTACATGCTCGGCGCCTATTTCGCCTATTTCATCGTCCTGGCGATGGAGAATGCCGGCTTCGACGGCATCTTCGGCTTCTGGTTCTCCGTCCTCGTCGCCGCAATCGGCGTCGCGATCGTCGGCCTGGTGATCGAGATCCTGGTGCTGCGCCCGGTCTATCGCGCACCGGAACTGTTCCAGCTGGTCGCGACCTTCGGCGTGATCCTGGTGATCCAGGACCTGGCGCTGATGGTGTTCGGGCCGGAGGACCTGCTGGGCCCGCGCGCGCCGGGCCTGAAGGGGATCATCCGCATCGGCGACGGCATCGTCACCGAATACGACCTGGCGCTGATCGTGGTCGCGCTGCTGGTCCTGGTCGGCCTGGGTCTGCTGATGAAGCGCACCCGGATCGGCGTGCTGGTGCGCGCCGCGACGCAGGACCGGGAGATGGTCGGCGCGCTGGGCGTCAACCAGTCCTGGCTGTTCACCGGCATCTTCATGCTGGGCTCCGCGCTGGCCGGCCTGGGCGGCGCGCTGCAGCTGCCGAAGGGCGGCGCCGACCTCTTGATGGACTTCAACATCCTGGCGGCGATCTTCGTCGTCGTCGTGATCGGCGGCATGGGCAGCCTCAAGGGCGCCTTCGTCGCCGCGGCGATCATCTCCGTCGTCAACGTGTTCGGCGTGCGCTACCTGCCCTCCAGCACCCTTGTCCTGATGTTCGTGGTGATGGCGATCGTCCTGATCACCCGGCCCTACGGCCTGTTCGGGCGCGAGGAGCGGCCGGGAGAGCATGGCCAGCAGGGTTCGCCGCAGCGGCCGATCCGCCCGGCCGGCACCACGGGCAAGCTGCTCTGGGGCCTGCTGCTGCTGGCGCTGGCACTGCTGCCGGTGCTGGGCGACCGCTATCTGCTGGTGCTGATGATCGACATCGTCGTGCTCAGCCTGTTCGCCGCCAGCCTGCATTTCATCCTGTCGACCGGCGGGCTGGTCTCCTTCGGCCATGCCGCCTTCTATGGCGGCGGCGTCTATGCCGGCGCGCTGCTGGTCACCTATGCCCAGGCGCCGATGGAACTGGCGCTCTTGCTGGCGCCGTTGCTGGCGGGGCTGCTGGCGATCATCATCGGCTGGTTCTGCATCCGCCTGACCGGGGTCTATTTCGCGATGCTGACCCTGGCCTTCTCGCAGCTGCTCTGGTCGATCGCCTTCCAGTGGACGGAGGTGACCCGCGGCGATGACGGCCTGCTGAACATCTGGCCGTCGGACTGGGCCTCCTCCACCTTCGTCTATTACTACCTGGTCCTGGTGCTGGGGGCGGGGGGCATCATCCTGCTGCGCCATGTCACCCATTCGCCGTTCGGCTATGCGCTGCGCGGCACCCGGGATTCGGAACTGCGGGCGGAGGCCACCGGCATCAACGCCCGGCACGTCCGCTGGGCGGCCTTCACCTTCGCCGGCGTGATGGCGGGTCTGGCCGGCACGCTGTTCGTCTTCTCCAAGGGCAGCGCCTTCCCGACCGAGCTGGAGATCGCGCGCTCCTTCGACGCGATCATCATGGTGTTCTTCGGCGGCGTGCAGAACCTGTCCGGCCCGTTCGTCGGCGCCGGCGCCTTCAGCCTGCTGGAGGACTGGCTGTCGCGCTTCGAATATTGGCGCCTCTGCCTGGGCCTGGCGATCATCGCCGTCGTGGTGATCGCGCCGGAAGGCATTGCCGGCGGGCTGGAGCGTCTGGCGATGCGCCTCGGCCTGCGCCGGGAGGAGGAACGGGCATGACCGAGGCGGTGCTGGAGGTCAGCAACCTCTCCAAGTCCTTCGGTGGCGTCGATGCCGTGCGCGACGTCACGTTCAGCCTTGCGCCGGGCGAACTGCTTGCCCTGATCGGGCCGAACGGCGCCGGCAAGACGACCTGCTTCAACATGATCAGCGGCCAGCTGGCGCCGAACAGGGGATCGATCGCCTTCCGGGGCGGCGACGGCGAACGGCGCGAGCTGGTCGGCCTGCGGCCGCGGGAGATCTGGCGCCTGGGGGTTGGCCGCACCTTCCAGATCACCGCGACCTATCCGTCGATGACGGTGGCGGAGAATGTGCAGATGGCGCTGATCTCCCACCACCGCCGCATCTTCAACCCGATGCGCCTGGCCCGTGCCCTCTATCGCGACCGGGCGCTGGAGCTGCTGGAGACGGTGGGCATGGCGGAGCAGGCCGACCGCGCCGCGAGTATCCTGGCCTATGGCGACCTGAAGCGGATGGAGCTGGCGATCGCGCTGGCGAACGAGCCGCGGCTGCTGCTGATGGACGAGCCGACTGCCGGCATGGCACCGCAGGAGCGGATCGAGCTGATGAAGCTGACAGCCGGAATCGTGCGCGAGCGGGGGGTCAGCGTGCTGTTCACCGAGCATGACGTGGATGTCGTCTTCGCCCATTCCCACCGGGTGATGGTGCTGGCCCGCGGCCAGCTGATCGCACAGGGCACGGCGGAGGAGGTGCGCGCCGACCCGCATGTCCAGGAGGTGTATCTCGGCGGCGGCACGACCTTTGGGCATGGCGCCGGGGAGGCGGAGCATGTCTGAGCCGGAGAATATGCTTGATGTCCGCGGCATAAACGCCTTCTACGGCCGCGCTCATATCCTCTACGACGTCTCCCTGAACGTGCGGCCGGGCGAGGTGGTTGCCCTGCTGGGGCGCAACGGCGCCGGCAAGTCCACGACCATCAAGTCGATCATGCGGCTGGTCCGCTGCGACAGCGGCAGCGTGCATTTCGAGGGCCGCGACATCAGCCGCGCGCCGCCGCACCGGATCGCCCGCTCCGGCCTGGGCTATGTGCCGGAGGACCGGCGGATCTTCGGCGACCTGACGATCATGGAGAACCTGGAGGTCGGCCGGCAGCGGGCGCGCGACGGCGCGCCGCAATGGACCACGGAGAAGCTGTTCGAACTGTTCCCCAACCTGCGGGAGCGGGCACAGAACCTGGGCCGGCAGATGAGCGGCGGCGAACAGCAGATGCTGACCATCGCCCGTACCCTGATGGGCAATCCGCGGCTGGTGCTGCTGGACGAGCCGTCGGAAGGGATCGCGCCGGTGATCGTGGAGCAGATGGCGAAGGCGATCACCACCCTGAAGCGCGAGGGGCTGTCGGTGCTGGTCTCCGAACAGAACCTGCATTTCGCGAAGCTGGTCTGCGACCGCGCCTATATCATCGAGAAGGGCCATGTGATGTACGAAGGCACCTTCGACGACCTGGAGGCGCATCCCGAGGTGCGGCAGAAATACCTTGCCCTCTGAGCCCGCTACGGCGCTGCCGCGGCGCCCGCCGCCGGAGGCCGATGACGGGCCGGGCTACCGCCTGGATGCCCAGGTCGGCTTCCTGCTGCGCAAGGCGCATCAGCGCCACACCGCGATCTTCGCCCAGACCATTCCGCTGGGCCTGACCCCGACCCAGTTCTCCGCGCTGGTGAAGCTGGCGGAAGCCGGGCCCTGTTCGCAGAACTTCCTGGGCCGCCTGATCGCCGTCGACGTCGCCACCATCAAGGGCGTCGTCGACCGGCTGAAGGCACGCGGTCTGGTAACGGCCTCCACCGATCCGGAGGACCGCCGCCGTACCCTGCTGAGCCTGAGCGGCGAGGCGGAGGCGATGGTGACGGCGCTGCACGCGGCCGGCCAGGAGATCACCGAGAAGACCCTGGCGCCGCTCTCCCCCGCGGAGCGCCGCCAGCTCTGCGCCCTCCTCGAGAAGATGTCGGAGTAGCGGGGCCGGCTTTCGGTGTCGCCAATGGCGCGGCATCGGTCTCCTTCGTTTCTCGAAATCGTCACCCGCGGACTTGATCCGCGGGCCCATGGTTCCGCTGCCCAACGGCCTGGGGGGCTTGCCTGCGCGATTGAGGCTGGCCGAGCGATGGACTGCCGGAACAAGTCCGGCAGTGACGACGGTTGGAGAAACCCCGTCGAACCGGCGTTTTCTCGCAACTCTTGTCCGAAATCAGTCATGCCCAATCGGAGACCAGGGCGACAAGCCCGCGCATGACGAACGGTGTGGAAAGTGCGCCCGCTACCGGTACAGGTCCGCCCGGGTCGGCGGCAGGCCCTGGCCGCCCTTCGCGCGATGCTTGCTGGCGACCACCTGGTAGATCCGCAAGGAGCCGTCCTGGAAGCCGATGGCGACGCCGGCCAGATAGGCGATCCACATGCGGTACTTCTCTCGCCCCACCAGGGCGACGGCCTGCTCCTCGTTGTCGGCGAGGCGCCGGTGCCAGTGCCGCAGGGTCATGGCGTAATGCTCCCGCCAGCCTTCGACGTCGTGGATCTCGAAGCCGCGGGCCTCCATCGATTCCAGGGTGTGGCCGATATGGTCGAGCTCGGAACCCGGGAAGATGTACTTGCGGATCAGCCGGTTCTCCGGCCGGATCTTGCGGAAGCGGCGTGCGCTGGCCTTGGCGCGGCGGGTGATGCCGTGGTTCAGCAGCAGGCCGCGGTCGCGCAGCAGGGCGTTCAGCTTGCCGAAATAGGCCGGGTAGTTGGCGATGCCGACATGCTCGTACATGCCGATGGAGGCGATCTTGTCGTATTCGCCCTCCAGCGCCTCATAGGGCTTCAACTCGATGGTCACCCGGTCGGCCAGGCCCAGCCGCTCCACCTTGGCGCGGGCGAAATCGGCCTGCGCCTGCGACAGGGTCACGCCATGGGCCTGCACGCCGTAATGCTGTGCGGCATGGCAGAGCAGGCCGCCCCAGCCGCAGCCGATGTCCAGGAAGCGCTCACCGGGCTGCAGCCGCAGCTTGCGGCAGATCATGTCCAGCTTGTCGGCCTGCGCCTGCGCGATGTCGTTCTCCCAGGCGGTGAAATAGCCGCAGGAATACTGCATCTCCGGATCGAGGAAGAGGGCGTAGAAGTCGTTGCCGGCATCGTAATGGAACTGGATGAAGGCCTTCTCGTCCCGCCGCGACCGGTCGCGGCCGGTCTCGTCGCCGGCGAAGCTGTGCTCCGGCCGGGCGGCCGGCGCCGGCGCCGTCAGGAGCGGCAAAGCGCGCCGCAGCAGCCAGAAGGCGCGCAGGTCGCGCAGCTTCAGCCGCACCTTCTTCGCGCGTGCCGCCTCGATCAGGGTGATCAGGTCGGCGCCGCGGAAATCGATCCGCCCGGTGGCGTAGAGCCGCGCCAGGGTCTCCATGCTCGGCCGCCGCAGCAGCGCCCCCAAAGTGCCGGGATCGTCGATCACGATCCGGTAGCGGCCGTCGGCGGAAGCGCCGAGCGGCACCAGGCTGCCATCCCACAATTGTACGCTGAACGGCGTATCGATCTTGCCCGCAAGATGGGACAGGATCGCCGTGGCGGCGGCGATCCGCCGGCTGTCGCGCGGGCCGGTCACGGGTTCGGCCGTGCGTCTTTGGAGTGAATGGCGGGATGCGGCGCCGCCAAGACGGTCTGTGCATGAGCATCGAAGAGATCGGCATCGCCGAGATACATCCAGCTTCCTTCCGGACCCTGCTTGCGGCCTGGTACCGGCAGAAGGGTGCGCGCGACTACCCTCCGGCAGCCGCCCTCGACCCGTTCCTGGCACCGACCCTGCTGCCCAATGCTATCCTCCTGGAGGTCGATGGCGATAGGTTCATCTACCGTCTGATCGGCGATGCGATCCGCCAGCTGGTCGGACAGGACCTGCGCGGCAAGTCCGTGCGGGAGTTCATGGGCGATACCGACTATGCACGCCTGATCGAGATGCAGTTCCGCCAGACCATTGCCGATCGGGTGCCGCTCTATTCGGTCCACGATTTCCGCCGTCCCGAAGACGGGCTGACCCTTTCCGCCCGGCGCATCGTCATGCCCTACGCCGAAGGCGGGACCGTCACGCGTCTCCTGGCCTATCAGGTCGCCGAAGGGCTGGATACGGTCGGCGGCGTGACGATCCTGGAGCCGCAATTGCTGTCGCGGACCGTGTTTCGGGTCATGCCGCCGCAGGCGGAGAGCGGGGAGACGGCCGGCACCGGTCCGGCGGGGGCTGTTCTACGCTGAACGGTGCCGAACATCATGCGCCTGGAGCCGGACGGCGACAGCTTCGTCTGCCGCGTGGTCGGCGAGGATCTGCGGCAGCTGGCGGTGCAGACCTTCGAGGGCGGCACCGCGTCGGACAGCCTGGCGGTGTTGCCGCAGGTGGCGGCCGTGCGCCGGATGGCCGCGCCCGCCGCAGCCTGAAGCCCGGTACGCGGCGGTGCCGGGCGGTCCTGCTATGGGGCGGAAACGATCGCCGGCAGGGTGGTCGCCGGCGGGGTGTTGCGGCTGCGCTCGCTGCGGATCACGCCGTCGATCACCGTCATGCCGACGCCGGGCAGGTTCCCCTGCTCGATGGATTCCAGCATCGTCCGGCCGGGCGCGTGCTGGGCGGTGTCCAGCAGCACGAAGTCCGCCGACTTGCCGACCTCCAGGGTGCCGCAATCCAGGTCGCGCATGCGGGCGGTGTTGCCGGTGGCGAAGCAGAACGCGGTCTCCGCCTTCACCTCGCCCAGGGAGGAGAGCAGCGCGATCATCCGCAGGATGCCGAGCGGCTGCACGCCGGAGCCGGCGGGGCCGTCGGTGCCCAGGATGACGCGCTCCAGCTGGTTCAGTTCCTTCGCCGTGCGCAGCGCCAGCAGGGCGGAGCGTTCGTTGCCGTTGTGGACCAGTTCGATGCCGCGGCTGCACTGCTCGCAGAGGCAGACGATCTGGTCGTCGGGCAGGGCGGTATGGCCGCCGTTGATATGGCCGATGATGTCGGCATCGGCCTCCAGCACGACATCCTTGTCGATCAGGCCGGAACCCGGGATCGAGGGGCCGCCGGTATGGATGGTGGAGCGGATGCCGTGCTTGCGCGCCCAGGCGACCATCTCCTTGGCGGTGTCGCCGGCCTTTACCGAGCCTAGGCCGATCTCGCCCAGCAGGGTCACGCCGGCCGCGGCCAGTTCCTTGAAGTCGCTCTCCACCATGCCCTGCTCGATCACCGGAGCGCCGGCATGCACCTTCACGCCGGAGGGGCGGAAATTCTCGTACCAGCGCTGCGAGGCGATCGCGAGCGCCTTCAGCCCGACGATGTCCTTCGGCCGGCCGGGCAGGTGCACCTCGCCGGCGGAGATCATCGTCGTCACGCCGCCATGCAGGCAGGAATCGATCCAGCTGAGCTGCTGCTGGCGCGGCGTGTAGTCGCCGATCACCGGATGCACATGGCTGTCGATCAGGCCGGGGGCCAGGGCGATGCCCTTGGCGTCGACCACGGTGCCGGCGCCTTCGGCATCGACGTCCTTTTCCCGTCCGATCGCGGCGATCTTCCCGTCCACGGCCAGGATGCAGTCGGCGTCCAGGATCGGCTGTTCCAGCCTTCCCGACAGCATCAGGCCGATATTGCGCACCAGCAGCTTGGTCTTGTCCGCCATCTTCATCCCCCGCGATCCGATTGCGCCGCACGATGCCGCCGGCCCGACCCATCATATTCGTTCGTATGCTAACACAGAAGGCGGCTCCTGGGGCAGCCGCAGGCGGTGCTCGACATTGCCGGCGTCCTGACCTACAGCCGCATGGTCGGCGTCCCGGTCGACACCGAACTGCCAGCGCCGCAGCCGGATCCCGACCGGGTCGGATCCCGATCGGGCCGGGCTTTTTCCAGACGCATGAACGGCCACGGTCCCCGGACCGACGCGGGCCGACCGAAGGGAGTGCCCATGTCGATCGCCCTGGCGATATCGCTGGCGATCTTCGCCGTCATCGCGGTTCGCGAATGGCTGCCGCCGGCCATCCGCATCTGGCATGTCATGGCGCTGGGCGCCGCGGCGATGCTGGCCAGCGGCCAGATCTCGCCGCGCGACGCCTTCGACGCAATCGACTGGAACATCATCCTGTACCTGTTCGGCGTGTTCGCGATCGGCCATGCGCTGTTCACCAGCGGCGTCTCGCAGCTGATCGCGGAACGGCTTGCGCTGCTGCGCTCGCCCACCGCGTCGATGGCGGCCTTCGTCCTGATCTTCGCGCTGCTCTCCGCCGTGGTCACCAATGACGCGGCGGCGATCATCGGCACGCCGATCGCCTTCGTCCTGGCGCATCAGACCCGGACCGATGCGCGGCTGTTCCTGATCGCCCTCTGCGTGACGGTGACGGTGGGCAGCATGACGACGCCGATCGGCAATCCCCAGAACCTGCTGATCGCCGCCAGCGGCCGGGTGCCGGCCCCGGTGCTGACCTTCCTGCTCTGGCTGCTGGTGCCGACCATCGTCTCGCTGGCGATCGCCGTCTGGTGGCTGTCGCGCGGCCTGTCGCCGGCGGGCGCCGGTGCGGCGGCGGAGGTGCCGGCGGGTGCCGCGGCCCTGGCGGCGGGAGAGGGCGGCCGGATCTGGCCGCCGGTGCTTGCGGTGATACTGCTGGCGGTCCTGGTGGTGGGGGAGAGCCTGGCCGCCGCCATCGAGCCCCGCTACGGCTTTCCGCTGGGCTATGCCGCGGCGGTCGCCTGCCTGCCGGTCTTCCTGTTCGGGCGGGGGCGGCGGCAGACCTTCCTGCACCTGGACTGGGCGACCCTGGTCTTCTTCGTGGCGATGTTCGTGGTCACCGGGGCGCTGGTGCAGTCGGGGTCGCTGCAGGCGCTGCTGGGCGACCTGCGCGACCGGATGACGGAGCCGCCGGTGACGGCGGCGATCGCCTTCGCCGGCTCCCAGGTCTTTTCCAATGTGCCGCTGGTCGACATGTACCTGAAGCTGCTGACCGGCTTCTCCACCGCCAACCTGATGATGCTGGCGGCCGTGTCCACCCTGGCGGGGAATGTCTTCATCATCTCTGCCGCCAGCAACGTGATCGTGCTGCAGATGGCGGAACGTCTGCGCGGCCCGTCGATCGGCTTCAGCCGCTTCACCCTGGCGGTGCTGCCGATCGGCATCGTCTCCACCCTGCTGACGGTGGGCTGGATCCTGCTGCTGGACGGGCTTGCGTTCGACTCCCTGGGCTGAGGCGGCTCAGAAGCCGAACATGTGGTCCAGGCAGAAGCTGGTATCGCCGTTCTGCAGGCCATGGAAGCCGAACAGGCGGCAGGTCGGATCGCGCACCTGCACCCAGGCGGCGGGCCCGGCCGCCGCCAGCTCCTGCGCGGTGAAGACCTCGTCGACATACCAGAACAGGGAGCCGTTGCAGGGGATCCGGACCTCGTGGCTGGCCATGTGGCGGCCGCCGCCATCCACCAGGGTCAGCTGCGTGCGCGACAGCGGGTGCCAGGGGGTGGAGGCCGGATAGACCAGGTGGCAGAGGGTCCGCATCGGCATCGGCCCCAGCCGCAGGAACAGCCGGGTGGTCAGGCCCGGCGGACGATGGGTGTAGCTCTGCGGTTCGTCGCGATAGACGGCGACGGTGTTGTAGATATGCGCGCCGAAGATGGTTTCCGCCGCATGCCCGCTTTCCGCCTGTGTGTAGCGGCCGAGCGCGTGCAGCCAGCCGTCGCCGGCGCCGCCTTCGCGGAAGTCGTAGCGGAACTCCACATGGCCCCAGGCGATGTCCGTGCCGTCGGCCAGTTCCGCCAGCCAGGCGCCGGCCTCCACCGTGGCGGAGCTGTCGCGCGGGATGCGGCCCAGGAAGCGTTCGTCCAGCACGCGCCCATCCGGCGCGTGCAGCGCCGCGGTCACCGGCAGGTCCGCCTGGCAGGTCGCCATCGGCGTCGGCAGCAGGCTGGAGGCGAAGGCGGTGTGCGGCAGGACCGGCAATGGCAGGATGAAGCCCTTGCCCATCACCGGCGCGAGTCCCGGCAGGTTCGGGTCGTCCTCCAGGTCGGTGCGCTCCACATTGGCATGGGCGATGCGCACCCGCGCATTGCCGGTCACCGTCTCGTAGCGCGGGCGGACGAAATAGCGGCCGGCATGGATCTCGATCTGCTGCGGATAGCGGGCCTCCGGCAGCAGGGCGCCCAGGTCCAGCTCCGCCGTGCCGAAGGGCGGCACCCCGGCCGGGTGCCAGGCGACCGCGTCACTGCCCATCAGGCTGGCGCCGACACTGCCGGGCGGGATCGCCACCGGATGGCTGTTCTGCACCAGCAGGGTCAGCCGCTCGCCATCCTCCGGTGCCGGCACGCCGGCATAGAGGTCGGCCGGCCAGGCATTGGCGTCGTGCGTGCAGCTGAGCTGGCTGCCATCGGCGCTCATCACGTCCAGCGCGTATTTCACCACGTCATGGCCGGCGATCCGCAGGGCATGCAGGAACAGGCTGCCGGTAAACGGCGCCAGGCCGAAGCGAGAGCGGATCTCCCGGCTGTCCAGGGTGAAGGCGGCGCCCGCGGCGGGCAGGGTCTCCTCCCATTCCGCCAGGCAGCTGCCGTCCGCGTCGAAGGCGGCACACCACAGCGCGGCATTGCCGGCGCCGTACAGGCCCCAGTAGTTGGCGCCGGTCAGGCGGGTGAAACGGCCGCCCTCGTCGCGGATCAGGGCGAAATTGGTCGCGAAGTTGAGCGGATCCAGGTAGCGCCGGTCGTTGCTCAGCCAGGCATCGGGCAGCCGCATCCCGTCCAGGGTGAGGATCGGCAGGTCCTCGCCCACCAGGGCGCGCAGCTGGCGTTCATGCGCCGCCGCGTCGAAGGCGGTGACCAGGATGCCGTCGATGCCGCCGGCTGCCAGGTCGGTCACCGGCTGCGCCGCATGGCCCAGGCGCCGGTCGCCGACATCCTCAAGCCGCTGCACATAGATACCGGCGATGTCGCATGACGCCAGGTCGAAGAAGGCGTCGACATGGGCCGCCGCCGGCTGCGGCTCCGGATCATAGACTGCGATGCGCCCCAGGCCGCGCAGCCGCGCCACCAGGGCGCGTCCCGCCGCCGCCGTCTTCGGATGGCCCAGCGCCTTGAACAGGGTGCTGCCGCCGAAATTGTTGCCGGGACGCCAGCCCTGGCGGAGATTGGGGTTGCTGTAGGTCTCGATGGCGAGGGTCATCGCGCGGTTCGCCGAAGATTGGGAAAGGGCGGCCTGCGGGCCGGGTCGATTTCGGGGTAACACCCGCTGCGGCGGGTGTCCATGGGCAAGGCGCCGCGGGCGGGGGGCCGCGCCGCGCCGTCTAGCGCGGCACCGCGATCCGGCCGCTGTCGCCGATCGCCAGCTTCCAACCCTCGATGGCGGTGCCGTCCAGGTTGGCATGGCCGGCCAGGAAATAGAGCCGGTCGCGGTCCGCGCCGGTCGCGGTGCAGAACCGGTCCTGCAGGTAGTGGGGCGGGGTCGCCTGGTAGTACAGCCGCGCCCTGACCGAAGCCGGCACGGCGTTCAGGTCCGCCAGCGGCACCTCATAGACGATCCGGTCGCGCCCCTTGCCGTCACGATAATCCGGGTCGTTGCCGACGCCGACGGGATCGAGCGCCGCGGCGAGATCGGGCCCGGCGCCCAGCGCCGCGGCGATGACGGCCCGCCGCTCGTTCGGCAGCAGGCCGTGCGGCGGCAAACGATTGTCCTTCACCGCGGTGCAAAGCGACAGGAAGCTGGTGGTCAGCGGCCCCGCCGGCGCCGCGCCTTCGCCGCATTGCGGTGCCGCCGATTTCGGGCCGTCCGTCCCGGGCGGCGCAGCCGACAGCTCCTGATAGACCTGGGCCTGGTCCTGGCGGCGGATCGTCTGGAAGTGCGGCTGGTGCAGGCGTGCCTCCGGCCGGATCCGGGCGCTGCAATCGCCGGTCCACCAGACCTCGCCGTCCAGCGGGCGGTCCGCCGCATCGACCAGCCGCCCGGCGGCGTCCGTGCGGCCCGAGGCCCAGATCGGGGCGCCGTGCTGGTCCAGCACTTCGAAGGACAGGAAGGCGCGCCGGAAACCGACGCCGGACGGCAGGCGGTGGCCCGCCAGGTTGCGGACCTCCACCTCCGCCCGCAGCCGGCCGTCGCGGACCGTGGGCGGGGCGACCGTCACCGTCGCCGTGGCCCCCGCCGCCTGCTGCAGTATCGCCTTCTCCGTGACCAGCAGCGGGTCGATGGCATGGTCGCCGACCGTCGTGTCGAACGTGCGCAGGCCCAGGATCTCGGGGAACTGCTGCGCGAAGGTGGTCAGGAACAGGTTCAGGCCGACCAGGCTATGCTTCGCGAAGCGGTCGCGCACCGGCAGGTCGATCTCCTCCGGCGGGGCGATGAAGGCGGTCGCCGGGTAGGAGGAATATTCCTGGATGCTGGCGATCTTGGTCCGCAGCTTCCGTCCCGAGCCATCGGTGTCCGGCATGTGGCAGCCCTGGCAGCTCTGCGCGCGCGGCCCGGCCCCTTCCGGCAGCGGTCCGTCCGGCGAGGTGCCGGTGCGGTAGTCGCTGAACGCCCATTCCGCATAGGTCGTCTGCTCGTACACGCGGGCCAGGGTTTTGCCTTCGTGCAGCACCGGCAGGTGAATGGTATGGCAGCTGCCGCAGACCTCCGACTCGCGGATATTGGGGTCGTGCACAGGCGTGATGCCCAGGGCCTTGCGCATCGGCCAGGTCTTCGGCGCTTCGTACGGGCCGGCCAGGCGGTCCGCCGGGCCCAGCAGGAAGCTGCCGGTAAAGGTGGCGGCAAAGCCCGTCATGCCGGGATTCAGGCGCGCCTGCCGCTCCTGCACGCAGGCGTTGCGCGGCTCGTCCGCCTGGGCTTCCGCGGCAGCGCCCAGCGCCATGCGGTGGCAGGCGGCACAGGAAATGCCGTCCCGCGCCAGGGCGCCATAATCCGCCATCGCGGCCAGCGGGTTGTCGGCGGGCCAGGGGGCGGCGTCCACCAGGTCGCGGCCGAACGTGCCGCAATCCTCGCCCCGCAGCACCCGGTCGATGGCATGCTGGCGCTGACCCATCACTCCGTGGCAGCCCAGGCAGGTATCCTCCACCAGCGCCGCCTCCTGCGGGTGGAAGCTCTGCGTCTCGCTGGCCAGCTGGGCGAAGAAGATCGGGTCGCGCCCCGCCAGTCCCATGGGCGAGGAGACCCAGGTGCCGTAGGGAGAGATGTCGATGAACCGCGATCCCTCTCCCGACGGCCGGGTCATCGCGTATTGCCGCCAGGTGGCACCGCCGGAATGGCAGCCCAGGCACTGGGTGGAGGTCAGGAACTGGCCATGGCCGTCCGGCGGGCCGGCCGGCATCCAGACATTGTCGTAGCTGCTGGACGGCAGGCGGGGGACATCGTCCCAGCCCGGTGCCGCGCCGCCCAGCAGGCTGTGCGGGAAGGCGTCGAGAAAGGCGCCGGAATAGGCCGTCTTCGGCATGCCCAGGCGCTGTTCCCGCTCTCTCGGCAAGGCGGGCAGGCTGTGCCGGACGGCCGGGGCATGCGGCTGCGACGCCTCCACATATTGGATCAGGTAGCTCTGCAGGCGCCCCTTCTCGCCCAGCATGTTGCGCCCGGCGGCAAAAGTCATGTTGTCGCGGGCAGAGGCGTGGCAGTTCAGGCAGTAGGGTCCGAAGCCCATGTTCTGCGGCGGATTGGTGGCCTGGTCGGCCGGATAGTCGGGCGTCCAGCCGTCCCAGCCGAACCACCCCCAGTACCAGCCGTCCTGCGCCGCGGAACTGTCGCGGATCATCAACGCCGTGCCGCCGAGCGGCATCAGGTGAAGCGGGTCGATGCCGGCGCAGCGCAGGGCCGGCGCGGGATACATCTCCTTCACCAGCATGGCGCCCTCCGGGACCGGCGGCGAGGGGGTGTCGGCTTCTTCTTCCGCGATGCCGCGATGGCCGCGCACCCATTCCGCCGCTTCCGGCGAGTACCAGATCACCACCGGCGCATGGGTGCTGAGGTCGTGGCTTTTCCACGACAGGCCGTCCAGGGTGGTGAAGAAGGGACCGGTGTCGCGTACGGTCTTGTCGCGCACCCACCCTGCTTCCGTGTCGCGGTGGCAGAAATTGCGGATGAAGCCGGCGATCGCCTCCTGCGCCTCCAGCGGCGGCAGGTCGCCGGGGCGGCGCGCCTTCTCCCCCAGCCGGCGGCACAGTTCGGGATCCGTCGGCGTCATCGGCAGGGGACGCCAGGCCGGGCAGTCAGCAGTCGGGGCGTCGGGATTGCCGGCATCCTATGCGCCGGCATCCTGTGTGATTGCGGGGAGGGCCGCCGCCAGGCCGGCCGTGATCGCCAGACCGGCGATCACCCGCCTGACCGCAATGCCCATGCCGATCATCCAGCCTCCGGTGTCCAAGCGATGGCCTGACTGATGCTACACGTCGCCTCCGACGCAATCATCATTTCCCTGGACCGCCCCGCGACATAATATTATGCAAAGGCGTAATTATATTTCACACGTGCCGGGCAGGATTGCAGCGGCAGGAAGCTTCAGGACGATCCATGCAGCGCGTGAAGCTTGACGATATCGACAGGCAGATCCTGGCCCATCTGCAGGCGGACGGGCGGATGACGAATGTCGAACTGGCCCGCCGGGTCGGCATCTCCGCCCCGCCCTGCCTGCGCCGGGTGCGGGCGCTGGAGGAAGCCGGCTTCATCCGCGGCTATCATGCCGACCTGAACGCGGAGATGCTGGGCTATGGCGTCACCGTCTTCGCCATGGTCGGTCTGACCAGCCAGGCGGAGCAGGACCTGGTGGCGTTCGAGAAGCGGGTCGCCGGCTGGCCGCTGGTGCGGGAATGCTACATGCTCGCCGGCGAGGTCGACTTCATCCTGAAGATCGTCGCCGAGGACTGGGACGCCTACCAGACCTTCCTGACCAAGTCCCTGACCGCGGCGCCGAACGTGGCGCATGTTCGCACCTCGCTGGCGATCCGCACCAGCAAGGCCGATCCCGGCGTGCCGATGCCGGAGGATGCGGACTAGCCGCCATTGTCGCATCATGCTGGTGGAGGGCCCGACCCGCAGGCCCGGCTCTACAATCTCCCGACCCGCCTTCCCGATTGCATCGCCTTTCCCCACGCCCATATGCGGATGGCCATTGAGGAATGTCCGATGTCGCACGAAAGCACGCCGTTCCGGATCGAGCCGGGCCTTCGGGCGGAACACCGGCCGCAGGCTGCCGGCGGCTATTGGGAAGCCTTTGCGCGCAAGCTGCGCTATCCCCTTGGGCCGCGGCGGAAGGCGGTGGCCTTCATTCGTCGAGTCCTGGACGCCAGCCATGCGATCAGCGCCGTCTCCGCCGACGGAGATTTTCTGGGTGTCGCCGGCTTCAAGACGCCGCGGGGGGCGTTCGTCGGGGGTGAGTTCGCGGACCTGGTGAGGATCTACGGCCTGTCCAGCGCGGTGGCCCGCGCCTTCCTTGTCAGCGTGCTGGAGCGCCCTTGCGAAAAAGGCACCCTGCTGATGGATGGCATCTTCGTGGATCGGCGGGCACGGGGGCTGGGCGTCGGCACGGCGCTTCTTGCCGCCGTGGAGCGGCATGCCCGGAGAGCCGGCCTGGGATGGGTCCGCCTCGACGTGATCGACAGCAATCCCCGGGCCCGCGCCCTCTACGACAGGCAGGGCTTCAGGGCGCAATCGACCCAGTCGATCGGCATCCTGCAACCTCTGTTCGGCTTCCGCAGCGCCACAACGATGCTGAAGGACGTGGGCGGAGGATGACCGCGGGGGCCGGCCGGCGCTCCTGCGCATCACCCGGGCAGGAGCCCGACAGGCTCGCCGGCTATCGGTAGCTGACCGAGACGATCTCGTAGGCCTTGGTTCCGCCGGGGGTGTTCACCTCGACGGAATCGCCGACCGACTTGCCGATCAGCGCGCGGGCCAGCGGCGCGGTGATCGACAGCCGCCCCGACTTGATGTCGGACTCGTCGGCGCCGACGATCTGGTACTCGCTCTCCTCGTCGGTATCCTCGTCCGCCAGCAGCACGGTGGCGCCGAACTTCACGGAATCCCCGGAGAGCACGCTGACGTCGATGACGTCGGCGCGGGCGAGCTTGTCCTCGAGTTCCACGACCCGGGTCTCGATCCAGCCCTGGCGCTCTTTCGCCGCATGATATTCGGCATTCTCCGACAGGTCGCCATGTTCGCGGGCCTCGGAGATCGCCTGGATCACGGCCGGTCGCTCGACCGACTTCAGGGTCTTCAACTCGCTCTGTAGCCGCTCATACCCGCTCGCGGTCATCGGGATCTTTTCCATCGGCCCACCAACTGCGTAGACAAATCTTACCGGCGCCGGCTTGTACAGGCTGTCCGGACCAGGGGTCCGGCATGCTGCAAAGGCTTCGGGGGAACGACCCGGAAAGCCGAGCCGGAGACGGCCGCCGGTGCCCGGTCGTCCGGAAGGTTTCCCCCGCCGTCCGCACGCGCTCCCGGCTGAACACAAGTTACGGCGCGGAAGCGCCGCTCACGAAGCTTCAAAAATAGGATTGCAGCGGGTTGACTTCAAGCTGGCTGTCGTTGGTCGCCGCAATCGCCTGTACCGCCGCCCGTGCGCCCGCCACCGTCGTGAAGTAGGGAATGCGGTTCATCAGCGCGGTGCGGCGCAGGGTGAAGCTGTCCGCGATCGCCTGCGCGCCCTCGGAGGTGTTGATCACCAGCACCACATCCTCGTTCTTCATCAGGTCGACGATATGGGGGCGGCCCTCCATCACCTTGTTGACCTGCTCGATCTGCAGGCCCTGCTGGCGCAGGAAGCGCGCGGTGCCGCCGGTGGCCACCACCGCGAAGCCCAGCTCCACCAGGGTGGCGGCGGAGTCGGCAATCGCCCGCTTGTCCGCATCCTTCACCGAGATGAAGACCTTGCGCGGCCGGCCGCCGCTCTCGGGCGCCCGCGGCAGGATCGTACCGGCCGCCAGCTGCGCCTTGGCGAAGGCCCGGGCGAAGTCGCGGTCCAGCCCCATCACCTCGCCAGTCGACTTCATCTCCGGTCCCAGGATGATGTCGACCCCGGGGAAGCGGGCGAAGGGGAAGACCGCCTCCTTCACCGCCACATGGTCCGGCTTGCGGATATCGGGCGCCAAATCGGCGAGGCGCTCACCGGCCATCACGCGGGCGGCGATCTTGGCGATCGGCTGGCCGACCGCCTTCGCCACGAACGGCACCGTGCGGGAGGCGCGGGGATTGACCTCCAGGATGTAGATATCCTCGCCCTGCACCGCGTACTGCACGTTCATCAGGCCGCAGACCTGCAGCGCCTTCGCCAGCGCCTCGGACTGCTCGACGATACCGGCAACGACATGCTCGGGCAGGGAATAGGGCGGCAGGGAGCAGGCGCTGTCGCCGGAATGGATGCCCGCCTCCTCGATATGCTCCATCACGCCGGCGACGACGGTGTCGGTGCCGTCGGCCAGGCAGTCGACATCGACCTCGATGGCGTCGGAGAGATAGCCGTCCAGCAGCACCGGCGAGGTGCCAGAGACCAGCACCGCCTGGGTCATGTAGCGCTCCAGGTGCGCCGGGTCGCGGACGATCTCCATGGCGCGGCCGCCCAGCACGTAGGACGGCCGGATCACCAGCGGATAGCCGATCCGTTCCGCCACCCGGTAGGCCTCTTCCTGGGAGCGCGCGATGCCGTTCGGCGGCTGCTTCAGGTCCAGTTCCGCCAGCAGGCGCTGGAACCGCTCGCGGTCCTCCGCCAGGTCGATGGCGTCCGGGCTGGTGCCCAGGATCGGCACCCCGGCCTCCGCCAGGCCGCGGGCGATCTTCAGCGGCGTCTGGCCGCCGAACTGCACGATCAGGCCCAGCAGGGTGCCGGCCTTCTGCTCCTCGGCGACGATCTCCAGCACGTCCTCCAGGGTCAGCGGCTCGAAATACAGCCGGTCGGAGGTGTCGTAGTCGGTGGAGACGGTCTCCGGGTTGCAGTTGACCATGATCGTCTCATAGCCGGCATCGCGCAGGGCGTAGACGGCATGGACGCAGCAATAGTCGAACTCGATGCCCTGGCCGATCCGGTTCGGGCCGCCGCCCAGGATGATGATCTTCCGGCGGTCGCTGACCTCCGCCTCCGATTCCGGCGGGCCGGAGATCGCGTTCTCGTAGCAGGAATAGAGATAGGGGGTGTCGCTGGCGAATTCCGCGGCGCAGGTGTCGATGCGCTTGAACACCGGTCGCACGCCGAGCGCGCGGCGGTCGGCCGCGACCGCCGCCTCGTCAGCACCGGTCAGCTTCGCCAGGCGTGCGTCGGAAAAGCCCATCGCCTTGATCGCGCGCAGCGCCGCCGGGTCGCGCGGCAGGCCGTCGGCGCGCAGCCCGGCCTCGACCTCCACGATCGCGGCGATCTGGCGGATGAACCAGGGCTCGTACTTGCAGGCCGCCGCCACCTGGTCCTCCGGCAGGCCGAGCCGCAGGGCCTGCGCGATGGTGAGGATGCGGTCCGGGGTCGGCCGCGCCAGGGCGGCGATCACCGCCTCGCGGTCGTCGTCGGTCAGCGGCGCCGCCGGGTCGGCGTTCACCACGCCGGGGATCTCCACCTCGTCGAGGCCGGACAGGCCGGTCTCCATCGACCGCAGCGCCTTCTGCAGGCTCTCCGCGAAGGTGCGGCCGATCGACATCGCCTCGCCCACCGACTTCATCGCGGTGGTCAGCAGCGGCTCGGCACCGGGAAACTTTTCGAAGGTGAAGCGCGGGATCTTGGTGACGACATAGTCGATCGTCGGCTCGAAGGAGGCCGGCGTGACCCCGGTGATGTCGTTCTGCAGCTCGTCCAGGGTGTAGCCGACGGCGAGCCGCGCGGCGACCTTGGCGATCGGGAAGCCGGTTGCCTTCGACGCCAGCGCGGAGGAGCGCGACACCCGCGGGTTCATCTCGATGACGACCAGCTGGCCGTCCTCGGGGTTGACCGCGAACTGCACGTTCGAGCCGCCGGTCTCCACGCCGATCTCGCGCAGCACCGCGATCGAGGCGTCGCGCATCACCTGGTATTCCTTGTCGGTCAGGGTCAGCGCCGGCGCCACGGTGACGGAATCGCCGGTATGGACGCCCATCGGGTCCACGTTCTCGATCGAGCAGATGATGATGCAGTTGTCGTTTTTGTCGCGCACCACCTCCATCTCGTACTCCTTCCAGCCCAGCACGGACTGGTCCAGGAGCACCTCGTTGACGGGGGAGGCTTCCAGCCCGCGGGCGACGGTGGCGTCGAATTCCTCGCGGTTGTAGGCAATGCCGCCGCCGGTGCCGCCCAGGGTGTAGGACGGCCGGATCACCGCCGGCAGGCCGACGAAGTCCAGCGCCTCGCGCGCCTCCTCCATCGAATGGACGATGGTGGCGCGGGGCATCGCCAGGCCGATCCGCTCCATCGCCTGGCGGAACAGGTCGCGGTCCTCCGCCATCTCGATCGCCGCCTTGCTGGCGCCGATCAGCTCGACGCCCAGCCGCTGCAGCACGCCGTTATTGTGCAGCGCCATCGCGGTGTTCAGCGCGGTCTGGCCGCCCATCGTCGGCAGCAGCGCGTCGGGGCGCTCCTTCTCCAGGATGCGGGCGACGATCTCCGGCGTGATCGGCTCGATATAGGTGGCGTCGGCGATCTCCGGGTCGGTCATGATCGTCGCCGGGTTGGAGTTCACCAGGATGATCCGGTAGCCCTCCTCCCGCAGCGCCTTGCAGGCCTGGGTGCCGGAATAGTCGAACTCACAGGCCTGGCCGATGACGATCGGGCCAGCGCCGATCACCATGATGGACTTGATATCGGTACGACGCGGCATCGGCTCAGGCTCCGCCCTTCTTCTTTCTTTCGCTCATCGCGTCCACGAAACGCTCGAACAGGTAGTGGCTGTCCCGTGGACCCGGCGACGCCTCGGGGTGGTACTGCACGGAGAAGACCGGCCGGCCCTCCACCCGCAGCCCCTCGTTGGAGCCGTCGAACAGCGAGACATGGCTGGGCACGACACCGGCCGGAAGGCTATTTTCGTCGACGACGAAGCCGTGGTTCTGGCTGGTGATCTCCACCCGGCCGGTGGCCAGGTCCTTCACCGGGTGGTTCGCGCCGTGATGGCCGTGATGCATCTTGGCCGTGTGCGCGCCCAGCGCGAGCGCCAGCATCTGGTGGCCGAGGCAGATGCCGAACAGCGGCAGGTCGGGCTTCTCCAGCAGCGCCTTCAGGGTCGGGATGGCGTAAGCCCCCGTCGCCTCCGGATCGCCCGGGCCGTTCGACAGGAACACCCCGTCCGGTGCGTGGCGCAGGATATCCTCCGCCGTGGCATCGGCCGGCACCACCGTCACCTCGCAGTTCAGGTTGGTCAGGTTGCGCAGGATGTTGCGCTTGATGCCGAAATCCATGGCGACCACCCGGTAGGCGGGCGCATCCGTCTGCGGGCGGCTGCCATAGCCCTGCCCGTTCGGCTGGCCGGGGCGCCAGACCCCCTCGTCCCAGCCATAGGACTGCCGGCAGGTGACCTCCTTCGCCAGGTCCATGCCGACCAGGCCCGGCCAGTCGGCTGCCTTGCGGCGCAGCGCGTCGACGTCGAATGCTCCGTCGGACCGGTGCGCGATCACGCCGTTCGGCGCGCCGCCGTCGCGGATCCGCCGGGTCAGGGCGCGGGTGTCCAGGCCGCTGATGCCGACCAGGTCATGGCTGCGCAGCCAGGCATCCAGGTGGCGGCTGGCGCGGTAGTTCGCCGGTTCGGTGATGTCGGCGCGGATCACAAGACCGCGCGCGGCCGGGGTGGCGGTCTCGATATCCTCCTCGTTCGTCCCCACATTGCCGATGTGCGGAAACGTGAAGGTAATGATCTGTCCCGCATAGGAGGGATCCGTGAGGACCTCCTGATAGCCGGTCATCGCGGTGTTGAAGACGATCTCGCCGACGGCTTCGCCTTCGGCGCCGACACCGTAGCCGCGGAAAACCGTGCCATCGGCAAGGACCAGGATGCCGTCCGGTTCCCTGGTCTTCGTGGCGGTGGGCTGGACTGGCATCTGATGCTTCCTGTGGCGTTTGGCGTGGCGGCGTCCGGTCCCGGCCGGAGCGCGGGGCGACCCGATGCCGCGGCGGCACCGTTTCCCGATCGGCTCCTGCCGTCGACCCGGGCGGGTCCGGCCGGCGCGCTCGCGCCGGCGGCCGGTCATCCTGTCGCGATGCGGCCGGTGACGTCGCGGGTCGCACCGGATTGTAAAGACTGGGCCGGCCGGATCGGGGCGCCGTCCGGGCGCGGCGAGCGTCATCGCAGTGCAGCCGACTGGCGGCATTCGGCGACGAACCTGCGCTGCGAAGGTGAACGGATGCAGTCGGCCCGGCGGCCGAAACGGCCGGGACCATAGCAAACGGCAACCGGCCGTCAAGCCGCATGACGGCGAACGGTCCGGGGAATCAAAGGGTTAGATTTATTGCGTCGGAACCGCGACAGAAATGTGCAATCGTGCGCATTGCCGGCTCCGCCCAGGTCCGGTATACGGCCGGCCGCTTTGGCACTGGAGAATGGTGACAGAATGCTTCGTGAAAGCCTCCGTGACGCGCTTAAGGACGCGATGCGCGCCAAGCAGTCGTGCAAGGTGGACACGCTCAGGCTGATCCTGGCAGCCCTGAAGGACCGGGACATCGCCGCCCGCGGCGAAGGCAGGCCCGCGATCTCCGAGGAGGAGATCCAGGCGATGCTGCAGAAGATGGTCCGGCAGCGTCAGGACTCGATCACGATGTACGAGGAGGCCGGCCGGATCGACCTCGTCGAGCGCGAGCAGGAGGAGATGGCCGTGGTCCGCTCCTTCCTGCCGGAGCCGATGAGCGAGGCGGAGATCCGCGAGGCCTCCGAGTCGGTGATGAACGAACTGGGCGCCCAGGGCATCAAGGACATGGGCCGGATGATGTCCGCGATGAAGGAACGCTATGCCGGCCGCATGGATTTCGGCCGGGCCGCCTGCGTCGTGAAGGGCCTGCTGACCTGAACCGCCGCGGTCTGCCGGCCGGTGCGCCGGCGCGCTTGGCCGGCGCCGCCGCGGCAGGCATCATGACCCGATCCGGTGACACGGCTGGATTCGGGCGTCGGCCCTGAACGCTACGGCGGCCATGCCCCCCTCCGTGTCGCAAGCGTTCTCCCAGCCGGCCCGGCCGGGCGCATCTGCGCCGGCCGGCCCCGCAGCCGAGGCCTGCCCGCCATGATCGACGCGGCCTTTCTGCAGACCCTGAAGGACCGGGTTTCCCTGCCCGACCTGATCGGCCGCAGGGTGCGGCTGGTGAAACGCGGCCGCGAACATTCCGGCCTCTGCCCGTTCCATACCGAGAAGTCGCCGTCCTTCACCGTCAACGAGCAGAAGGGCTTCTACCATTGCTTCGGCTGCGGCGCGCATGGCAGCGCGGTCGACTTCGTGATGGCGACGGAGAACCTCTCGTTCCCGGAGGCGGTCGAGCGGCTGGCGGCGGAGGCGGGCCTGCGCATGCCGGCGCCCGACCCGGGCGCCGTCCGGGCGGAGAAAAAGCGCGCCGGACTGCAGGAGGCGGTGGAGGCGGCGGCCAGCTGGTTCGCCGCCCA
>MDTD01127745.1_pt1 | contig 36537 bp, 37 predicted proteins | sample 811221 | NCBI WGS metagenome assembly MDTD01 (sample SAMN05326646, study PRJNA326480) | marine metagenome | isolation source: seawater | place: Pacific Ocean: South West | collected 2011
TTGATTTGTTATTATATCGCTCGATTGAAGAGATTCTTCCATCATAGAAACAGAAAAATTTGAAACACCTGAATATCTTATTTTGCCATCTTTTTTTGCTTTTTCAAGAACTTCCATAGGAACTGAAAAAGGTCTAGTTTTATCAGGCCAATGTATTAAAAATAAATCTATGTAGTCTGTTTGTAATCTTCTTAGGCTTTCATCAATTGAATTCGCTAGCTTTATTGGATCAGAATCTGCAATTGTAGCGGTATTTCTGTCAGGATTATTTCTATCCCACTCCCTCGCTCCTTTGGTAACTAAAACTATATTTTTTCTAAAATCTTTTATAGCTTTACCCATAAGTTTCTCTCCATAACCCCAACCATAAATTGCAGCAGTATCAAATAATGTAATACCATTTTCATATGATATTTTAGCCGATTTTATAGCATTGTCGTCATCAAACGGTCCATATTGGCCTCTTCCCATTGGCCAACCACCATAACCAATGACAGATGTTTCTAGATCGCTATTACCAAATGTTCTTTTTCTCATTATTTATTCCTCAAATTCAATATTGCAATTTTCATCAACATCAATAATTTTACCACTCCCTGAGAATATACCGGCGTTGATTTTAACGTTTATTTTTTCTTTAGGCTTCAATTTTAATGATGTCCCATTTTTTATTGATTCTTCTAATCCTTGATTATTAAAACTAGTGCAAGGTTCTAATCCCGCATTGTAACTTCTTCCATAAAAAGGATAACCGTATCCACCTCCAAAATTTCTCCAATACCATAAATATTTAAATATTTCCTTAGGGTAACTTACTACCCATCCTAAATTATTATTATCATTTCTTATTGCATACCAACCTTTTTCCATTTCGGATATATAAGCCATGTCTAAAGACCTATCATTTTTCGGAGGTATTTTTCTGAAATCTATTTTCTTCCCATTTTTTAGTTCAGCATATGGCCATGGCCCCTTGAAGTCAGGATTTAATTTAGAACTTGCCTCAACATCATCTGGGTGTGTAAGTATCGTTGAGTTTTCTGGTAAATAAAGTGTTGAATTTTCAGAAATAATTGGTTCTCCTAAAGCTATATGTTCTAACCAAACCATATCTATGTTTTCTTCGCCATCGTTATGAATGGTTTGTTCTATTTCTAGGATTTTTGAATGATTATTTAAAGTTAATTTTCTTTCAATATTTAATGGGTATCTTACACTTTTTGCAGAAAAAATTATTGATACCTTTTCTGGTGAGTCAACCAATATTGAACAATCCCAAGGAATATTATTGATATCTGAATGAAGCCCTAAGTCTGCACCATTTACATTACCAGGATATCCACCATTTGGTAAAACTGTTTGCCATCCTCCTTCGTAAAAATCTAACCAAACAGAGGCAGGGTCGCCAGTTGGAGGGACAGTTGTTTTGGGGTCTCTTACTCCCCACGGAGTTTTCCACAGAACATCTGTGTCAGTTTCTTTATCTATAAAACTAAATATATCTGCACCTTTATCAGCCAAAACAATAATTTGTATCAAATTGTTTTCTATAATGACAGTCTTTAGCCCTTTATAAGTCCAAGCGTCAGATATTCTACAATCAGATGATCTTTCTTCTTGATAATTCATTTTCTCTCCATAAATATCATAAATAGTAATTTTAGTTTATTTTTTTGTTATATTGATGTAGTATATACGTAATTTACATTTCAGTCTAAGTAGGAAAGCAATGAAAAAATATCCAAAAATAAATAAAATTTCTGTTGTTATTTTTGAATGGGAGTCATTAAATCTCGGTACAGATTATAATACTTTTAATCAAGTATATGATCCTGGCTCAAAAAAGAAACAAAAAGCAGCTATACTCCAAGTGCATACTGACCAAGGTATTGTAGGAGAATATCCTATGAATGCAGGAGTTGACGTGGCTGAGATTCAATCTGTATCAAACTATCTAATAGGGAAAAACCCATTATCCAGAGAAGAAATTTACAAGGATATCAAGAGAGGTATGAGACAATCATTAAATGCTGCTAATAGCTATGTTGATATTTGTTTATGGGATATAGCAGGAAAAATTTATCAAGAGCCTATTTATAGGCTTCTTGGAGGAGAAAAAATACCTTTGAAAGCATATGCGTCTACTCTTCATGGAGATGAAAATGGTGGATTGGGAACACCTCAAGACTTTAGTGATTTTGCGCAAGAATGTTTAGAGTTAGGTTATAAAGCATTTAAGGTCCACGGTTGGGGGCTTGCTAGAAACGATATAGATAGAGAAATTAAAAATGTGTTATTACTAGGAAAGAATTTTGAGAACAAACTTGATCTTCTGATTGATCCAGCTTGTGAAATAAAAAATTTTGGAGATGCCTTAAGAATTGGGAAGGCTTGTGATGAAGCTAAATTTTTCTGGCTTGAAGATCCGTATGCAGATGGAGGTGTTTCACAATTTGCTCACAGAAAATTACGTCAAATGATTGATACTCCAATACTGCAAACAGAACATATAAGATTTTTAGAACAACATGTAGATTTCATTTTATCGGAATCAACGGATTATGTCAGAGCTGGTGCTTATCAAGATGGAGGTATAACTGGAACTATGAAAATAGCTCATGCAACAGAAGGGTTTGGTCTTGATGTAGAACTTCATGGACCTGGCCCTGTGCATAGACATATAATGTCTTCAATAAAAAATACTAATTTTTATGAACTGGGCTTAGTTCATCCAAAGTTAAGTAAATTTAATGTATGGTCAAAAGTATATAAAGATTATAGCGATGAACTTGATGCAGTAGATAAAAATGGAAATGTTTTTGCTCCTGATGGATATGGAATTGGTGTTGAACTTGATTGGGATTGGATAAATAATCACACAGTAGATAAATTTAATTTAGCAGGCTAAAGATTTGGATTGAACTCATTAGCAATAATTTTAGTTTTGTTCTCTGCTCTTCTCCACGCATCATGGAATTTTTTTATTCGTGATTCTAAAGATCCTGAGTTATCCAATTCTGTAATCCATATATTTAGAGGATTTATTTCTTTACCAATTATTTTTATATATTTTCTAATATCAGAAATACCAGATTTAATAGGGTGGATTTTTATAATTGGAACTTCAATTATCCATATATTGTATTTTATCTTTCTAGGTAAATCATACAAATACGGAGAATTATCATTCGTATACCCTATAGCTAGAGGACTTGGTATAGGATTAATTCCTATATTAGGCGTAACAATTTTAAATGAAGAGATTAACTTTTTGGGCTTAGTGTCTATTTTTTCAATATTGGTGGGAGTCTTATTAGTTGGAGGTAATAAAAAAAGTAATATTTTTTTAGTTTTTCAGTCTATTCAGGGAAGACAATTTCTGAAATCCAGGGCATTTGTATACTCTCTTCTTACCGGTTTAACCGTATCCGCTTACTCAGTTTGGGATAAACAAGGTGTCCAATATGTAGATCCATTATTTTATATGTCTGCAATGTGTTTGGGTAGTGTAGGTGCAGGTCTAGGAGTTTATAAATATAACTATAGTCATGTTTCGATCAAGAAAATCTTAAGAGAAAACTTGTTGAGAAATTCATTAGGAGCACTGTTTTCTTTTTTATCTTACGTATTGATCCTAAGTGCTTTGCAGATATCTCAAGTTAGTCTTATCGCTCCAATGAGAGAGATAGGAGTAGTAATTGGTGCTATGTTTGGTTGGTTTTTTCTCAGAGAAAAATTAGAAAAAATGAGAGTTATAGGAATCATTTTGATATTTTTTGGCACTATTATTATTGTAAGTTTAGTATAAATTTTTGTTACCATAGATACGAAAGATAATACATGACTATAAAAATTAAAATACCAACCCCACTTAGAGAATTTACTAATGGAGAATCCACAGTGCTAGCAAATGGTGAAAATATTAAGGATCTTATAATAAATATGGATAAATCTTATTCAGGTATATATGATAGATTAATTGATTCTACAGGTGATATTTTTGGCTTTGTTAATATTTATGTTAATGGTGAAGACGTAAAATACCTGGAAGGTTTAGCTACTAAACTTTCAGGCAACGAAGAAATCACTATAGTCCCAGCTGTAGCTGGCGGACAAACTAGATAAATATACTTTCAAGGGACTTAATTACCATCTCATCAGGTACGTCATTTCTAATCGTAGGTTTGCCTATATCCTCTAATAAAATCCAATTGATTTTTCCTGACTTACTTTTTTTATCATTCTTAGTTAGTTCTATAATAGTATTTATACTTAAGTTTTCACTAATGAAAGTCGGAAGAGAATATTTTTCGAGTATATTTTTTTGCATTTGTAGATTATCATAACTCAAAAGCCCCATTAAGTATGAAATATTACCTGCGACCATCATTCCCAATGATACAGCTTCACCATGTAAAAGTTTTTTGTAATTAGTTATTGATTCCAGTGCATGACCTGTTGTATGACCATAATTAAGTAAAATTCTTTTTTGATCTTTTTCATTTATATCCTCTGAAACAATTTTTGCTTTTATTTCAACACTTTTTGAGATAGCTTCTATTGAGTTAAGATTATTTAGGTTTTTGATATCAGAGTGATTTTGATAAAAATGATCGAATAATTTTTTATCATAAATTAGACTGTGCTTTATAAGTTCAGCCCATCCAGCACTAATCTCTCTATCAGGTAATGTTTTCAGGAAATTAATATCTTGAAAAACAAGTTTTGGTTGGTAAAATGCTCCTACTAAATTTTTCCCATTTTTTGTATTGTATCCAGTTTTCCCACCTATAGAAGAGTCTACCATAGCAATAAGGGTTGATGGGACATGTATTAAATTAACTCCTCTAACCCAAGTTGATGCTACAAAACCAACTAAATCACCTGTTACTCCACCTCCAACTGAAATTATAAAGTCGCTTCGTTCCATTTTTGAAGATTCAAGCCATTCATAAATTACTTTAACAGTGTCAATATTCTTTTTGGATTCATCTATTTCGATATTTAATATTTTTGTTTCATAATTATTTTTTTCTAATGATTCTTGGATTTCACGAGCAGGGTCAGGAAACAGTGCTTTATCTATAATAATGAAAGCTTTGCCTGGTAAACCTAATTTTTTTATTTCAACTCCTAATTCTGAAATCATATTTAGGCCTATTATTACATTGTAGGACTCATTTTTTGTACTTACTTTTATTGTTTTAGTACTCAATATTATTTCTCCTTAAAAACTTTATGATTTCATCTTTTACAGCGTTAGTAGTTTTATTGTCGGTGTTTATAGTCAAATCAGCAATAAAATAATGATTTTTTCTTTCCTTCGATAAATTAATAATTTTATCAAGGGTTATATTTTTACCTAAAAGAGGTCTTGTATTTTTTTGATTTTTATTATTCAGTCTATTATGTAATGTTTCAGGTTCGGCTTTTAACCAAATTACTGTGCCTGAATTTTTTATGATAGATTTATTTTTATCGCTCACTACGCATCCACCACCAGTAGATATTATAGTTTTTTTTAAGCTCTTTAGGTTTTGCAGCGTTTCAAATTCAATTTTTCTAAAATGTGTTTCTCCAAAATTTTTAAAAATATCACTAATTGTATTTTTTGTATATTTTTCTATATGGTCATCCATATCTATAAAATTCCATGACATACTTTCAGAGAGTAAATTACCAATATGAGTTTTTCCAGAACCGGGTAATCCAATCAAAAAAATAATATTATTTTTTTGAGAATTCACTACTTACTACCAAAGTTTTTGTGTGTTTTTATAAAACTTGTGTAATTTGTTTGGATTTCTAACATTGAGTCACCTCCAAATTTTTCCAAAAAAGAATTAGCTAGTGTTAGTGCAATCATTGATTCTCCTATTGGACATGCACGAGAAACTTGACAAATATCGCTTCTATTATAGGCAGCTTCAACTATTTCTCCTGTATTTATATCAACTGAAGGAAGTGGTTTTGTCATGGTGGCTATAGGTTTGATTGCCACATTTACAATTATAGGTTCTCCATTAGTCATACCACCCTCAATTCCTCCTGCATGATTAGAAATATGCTTGAAGTTTTTTACGTTATTTTTATCAGGTATGATTACATCATGAACATCTTTACCTTTTTTTGTAGTATTTTCAAACCCATTTCCAATTTCTACACCTTTTACTGCATTTATACTAAGTATAGATTGTCCTATTTGCCCATCTAATTTTCTGTCCCAGTGAACATGACTTCCTAGGCCAACAGGCACACCGCATGTAATTATTTGAAAAATTCCTCCAACGGTTGTTCTTTGAGACTTGGCTAAGTCTATTTCTTTTTTAAATTTTACTTCAGACTCAAGATCATTTGCACGAACTTCCGAGCTTTCAATAAACTCCCAATCTATATTTTCATAATTAAGTTTTTGAGAGCTTTCTGAGCCAATAGATATAACTCTTGAATGAATAGATATGCCAAAAAATTCTAAGAATTTCCTAGCGATTGAACCGGCAGCCACTCTTGATGCAGTTTCTCTAGCGCTTGCTCTCTCTAATATATTTCTAAGGTCTGTTTGATTATACTTAAGAGCTCCAGGAAAATCAGCATGACCTGGAACTACCTTAGTGAAAACTTTTTTGTCAACATCATCGGCTACTTCCTCAATAGACATTGCTTCATTCCAGTTTTCAAAATCCTTATTTTCTATCCATAAAGCTATAGGAGATCCAAGTGTTTTTCCATGGCGTACTCCGGATTTAATTAAAGCTTTATCTTTTTCAATTTTCATTCTTCCTCCCGATCCATACCCCTTTTGCCTTCTTGCCATATGATGTTCAATATAATTTTCAGAAATATTAAGATCGGCAGGTATACCTTCAACAATAACTGTTAAGCCTTGTCCATGAGATTCTCCTGAAGTTAAGTATCTAAGTTTTGACATAATTAATCACCTACATTACTATGATAAAGCATCTAATGCTTTTTGCATAACATTTATTGGAGCTTTTGTATTTAGTGCTTTTTCTATTCCTTCTACACCTTGATACAAAAGCATACTAAGCCCAGTCCCATATTCTGCACCTGACTTTTCAAATTCCTTTATAAAGGGAGTTATTAGAGGCGAGTAGACTATGTCGTAACCGAAGGTGTTAGATGAAATTAATTCAGATGAAATAGGAGTAGTTGTAGGAGCAGGGCCTCCTGCCATCCCTAAAGATGTTGTATTTATTATAATGTCTGTATAAGGAGCATAATTAGCTAATGAGTCTCTATTATATAAAATTGGTTCTATCTTTACTTTATTTGTAGATAATTCTCTTGAAATAACATTAGCTTTATCATAATTTCTATTACATAGTATGATTTTTTTTACATTAGATTTTATTAGCCCGTAAATAATTGCTCTAGAGGCTCCACCTGCACCAAAAACTAAAGCTGTTTTATCCTTAGGTAGGAAATTATATTTTTCAGTTAGTGATCTAATAAAACCTGAGGAATCTGTATTGTCTCCTAGTAGTTTATTATTTTTATTGTATATCCAATTAACTGCTCCTATAGCTTTAGCCGAATCAGATAATTCGTCAATTAAAGGAATAATATTCTGTTTGTGAGGTAATGTGACACATGAAGCAATAAAAGATTCTTTTCTAAAAGACTTGATTTTTTCTTCTAATTTTTCAGGATGGACATCCCATTTTTCAAAAATATTTTTATTCCCTAAATAATCTAAGGCAGCTTGCTGGAAAACTGGAGACATACTATGATTTATTGGATGTCCCATCACTCCAATATTATTTCTCATATAGTTTGGGTTCCTTTTTTTGTATGAATGAATCTAAAATTATTGCTGCAGAAGCAGAATCAATTATACCTCTATCAAGATTTCTAAACATATTTGGCGATCTCCCAGATTCTCTCAATTTATTTTCGGCTTCTACACTAGATAGCCTTTCATCTGTAGTATGAACAATAATATCTAATTCTTTTTTTATATACTTGCAAAATTTTAGAACTTTTTTTGAGGATTTACTATGCGATCCATCGAGATTAATTGGTAATCCGACCACCAAAGTTTTTATATTATATTTATTTATTAATTTATTAAGTCTAGTAAGAATTTCTTTATTGTTATCTATATATTTTAAAGGTGTGGCTATTGTATTTGTATCATCGCTGATTGCTATCCCTAAGCGTTTCTCCCCGTAATCTATTCCTAGAATCCGATTATTATGTTCAATACTCAAGATTTTTCACTTTTATTTATTTGATTACTTATAATCTTAGTACATTGATTTAATACTTTAGAAAAATCAACAGGTTTTTTTGCCCCTGCTTGTGCAACTTTATTATTACCGCCACCTCCACCATCCATCAATAATGAAATTTGCTTTGCTATTTCTCCAGCATGAAAATTATTGCCTGTTAAGAAATTAGAGCACATGACAACTACATAAGACTGATCCTCTATGTTGCTACCTAAAATAATCAATGCATTTTCATTTTCACCTCTGAAATGATCACCAGTTTGTCTTAGAGATTGTATATTTGAAGCTTTGACTTCTCTAATAATAACATCTATGATTTTCTTGTTGATTTCAATTTTCTTATCGCCTGAATAGTTATCATTTTCATTTGATAGAGATCCAAAAAGTAATTGTTGTTCTAAATCTAAGATTTTTTTATCGTTATTTACTAATTTGGTGCTAATAGAAATAATTCTATCAACAAGATCATTGTCTGGAACTTTTAGAAAATTAGTTACTTTTTTCATTACATTAAATTTTTCAATTATTAGTTTTTCTGAGGTAATACCAGTGATCGCTTCTAACCTTCTTATCCCAGAACCTATCCCTGTTTCTGAGGTAATTATAAAACTGCCTATACCGCCCGTATAATCCATATGAGTGCCACCGCATAATTCATAACTCCAAGGAGGTGTAATCTTAATTGTTCTAACGTCAGAGTCATATGTGTCTCCAAAAAAGGCTAATGCACCATCATCTACAGCTTCTGTGTATGTTGTTGTATCTACATTTACTTTGTGATTATCTCTTATTGCTTCGTTAACTCTATTTTGAATTTCAACCAGTTCTTCATTAGTAAGTGGCTTTAAGTGAGTAAAATCAAATCTTAACTTTTCAGGTTCAACTACAGAACCTGATTGTTTCACATGTGTGCCAAGAATTTCTCTTAATGCAGCTTGTAACAAGTGGGTTGCAGTATGATTTCTTTTAATTTTTTCTCTTCTAATAACATCAACCTGCAAATTTATCTTGTCTCCAACAGATAATTTTCCTTTTATGCTACTTGCAAAATGGACAGATATATTGCCGTAAGGAGATTGTGTGTCATTTATAACTATATCTACTTGATCATTATGCATAAAACCACTATCACCAATTTGCCCCCCTCTTTCAGCATAAAATGGAGTCTCAGAAACAATTATTTGGGCATTAGATTCTTCTTCAATGGACTCTACAATTTCATCATTATGAATGATACTGATTACTTTAGACTTATGATTAGTTTTTTCATATCCAACAAATTTGGTGCAAGGTATATCTAAATGTTTAAAGATTTCTAAATTTTGACCTATAATAAATTGATCACTTTTTTCTTTTGAAACTTTTTTCTGATTTTCAAGCTCTTTGTAGAAACTATCTATATCAAGATCTAAATTATTTTGTTTTGCTACTTCAATTGTAATTTCAACAGGATATCCATAAGTATCATAAAGAATAAAAGCCTCTCTACCTGTTAATGATTTATCAAAGTTTTTCGCATTTGATTTTTTAGATTCATTTGCTGCAATTTTTAAGCCTTTAGAGAAATTATCTGAAGATTCTCTGTTTTTATTTTTTATTCTAAAATTAATCATTCCATCTAGTACTGATTGTCCATTAGATAAAGTTTTACTAAAATTCTCTTCTTCTTTAGATATGACTTCAATAATAAAGTTTTTATTATCAACTAATTCTGGGTAGTATTCTCCCATCTCTCTGCTTATCACATCAACTAATGAAGAAAGCGGGGAGTCTAAAAGATTTAATTTTTTAGCGAACAACATTCCTCTTCTAATTAATCTTCTAAGTACATAGCCTCTACCAGTATTACTAGGGGACACTCCATCCCCTATAAGAAATGATGCTGACCTAGCGTGTTCAGAAACTACTCTGATTGCTTCATCTGTTTCCTTGCTTTCCCCCCACATAATATCTGAATATTTCTCAACAGTTTTTATTATAGGTATAAAGACATCTGTTTCATAAACATTATCAACATTTTGAAGAACTGCTAACATTCTTTCAAGTCCCATTCCAGTATCTATGTTTTTATTGGGTAATATAGTATCATTCCCATTCTTATCTCTGTAGAACTGAGTGAAAACTAAATTGTATAATTCAATGAAATCATCATGAAGATTTGGCCCCCATTTTTCTTTTCTTTTTATGTCATTTTTTGGAGGTATGTTATCTTTAGAACCTAAATAATAATTTATCTCACTACTAGGACCGCAAACACCCTCATCACCTGCCGGCCCCCACCAGTTATCTTCATCTCCAAATCTATATATCCTTTCTTTTGGAATACCTAGGTTTAGCCAAATTTTTTCAGCTTCATCGTCCGTTTTGTAAACTGTAATATATATTCTTTCGATGTCTAAATTAAGTTTTTCGGTAATAAGCTCTAATGCCCATGAACAAGCTTCTTTTTTAAAATAATCACCAAAACTGAAATTACCTAACATTTCAAACATAGTAAGATGAGTGTTGTCTCCTACTTCTTCTATGTCGGTAGTTCTGAAACATTTTTGTGATGTAGTAATTCTTCGATTAGGTGGTATTTTTTCACCTGAAAAGTATGACTTAAATTGTGCCATACCAGAATTGATTAGTAACAAAGTAGGGTCACTTGCCGGAATCAAGGAGGAAGATGGCAAAATTGAATGTTTTTTTTCTTTGAAAAAATCTAGAAATGTTTGCCTTAAAGTGTCTTTGGTGTAAAAATTCATTTTTATAGTATAATTTATATTATAAATTTCATAAAGATAATTTCTTATTCTGAATCATTTGATTCTATATATTTAGTATTAACCATAGCATCAGGCTCTGAAAATAATATTCTTGATTTCATATCAGAATATTTGTCAGCTAGTAATTCTTCTCTTTTATCAGGTGTCATTTCGTCTGTATCTTTGATTTTATACTCACTATTTTTACTAACTTCTCTCTTTGAGTTATCATCCTTAAACGGTGATTGATTTTCACCCCAATATAAAGTCTGGTGGGGAAATGGTATTTCAATATTTTCTTCATCAAATCGAATCTTAATTCTTTTTCTTAGTTCCCCCATTATTTCCCATTGTTTCATGGGCTTGCAGTCACCTAAAATTTTGAATGTTACAGCTGAATCGTCAAGAGAATTTAATCTTAAAACTTGGGGAGGAGTGATTAACATTAGCCCAAAGTAATCATCATTTGATAGATCTTTACCTACTTCATTCAATATTGATATTACTTTTTCTACATTTTCTTTATATCCAACTCCAATATCTAAATTAACACGTGACCAGTATTTTGTTTTATTTGAAGCTACCGAAATTTCTCCATTCGGAATAATATGAACCTGACCATCAAGGTCCCTTAATATTGTTCTTCTGAGGTTAATTGATTCCACCAATCCTGAAATTCCTGCAATTGTAACAACATCCCCTGTTCGATACTGATTTTCAGCTAAAATAAATATGCCCGATATTAAATCCCTGACAAGATGTTGTGCTCCAAATCCAACAGCAATTCCTGCAATTCCAAATCCTCCTATTACAGGTGCTATAGGAATAGAAAGTTCAGTAAGAATCATAAAAATAGCTAATATATATATTAGTGTTATAGCTGCACCAACAAAAACTCCTGATAATGTTTTTGATCTTTTTAAGATTTCATCGTGGTCTGATGTGGATGATTGCCCAAGCATTATAGATGTAAGTAGTTTTGGGATAAAATTTTTGGAAAATTTTACACAAAAAAATGATAAAACAATAATTGTAAGAATTCTGATCCCATCAATTAATAGCCAGCTAAGAACACTTGTACCTATTTTATTTAAGATATTTATTAATGGGTCAACGTTATTTCCAAGAACTGAATAAATTAGTATTAGCGCAATAAGACTTATAAAAAATGCTGATAAAACATTAAAGTATTTACCTTCAATAGACTTCAAGCCAGATGTATATATATCAATCGTTTTATCAATCTCTTGCTTTGTAATTATAGTTAATCTTTTGTTTAGTTTACTTTTAATGAATGTCTTTAGTAACAGCCATAAAATTATAGAAAAAATAATAATTAATATAGCTAAAAAACCTCCATCTGTTATCCAGTATAAAAATGTATCCTTTTCTGGGTTCCCAAGTAGATTTTGAAGAAATGTTTTCAATATTTATGAGCCTTTTTTCCATAAAGTAATATAAGATTCATCATTTTCATTGATTATACTTTCTATATTACTCTTATAATTATTTTTAACAAAGTCTATTTCAAGTTTGATAAGGTTCATAATCTTATTTGTAAGATTTTCAATAAAAAAATCATCAGTTTTATCAGAAAATATTTCAATGAGTGCACTCTTAAGTTGTTCTTTGGATAATTTTATTATTTCTTTGTTAAAAAAAATTATACCTACTTGAGACAAATTATTTTGAGATATGCCCACTTCATTAATTATTATTTTAATTATTTCATTTCTAACTATTTTTTCAATTTTTTGAGGTAGAGATATAAGTTTCATAAAATCTATATCATCAGTTCTTATAAGTTTGGAAAATTCGTCTGTAAGATTGTTATGAAATTTGTTATCAAGCAATTTATCTAGTGATAAACTAAATACGCTATTTTCATCTAGTTTATCTTTACCGGAACGGGTATCAATAACTAAAAATTCTTGTAGGTGAGGAAAAATGCAAAGAGTAATATCAGAATTTTTATTCTCTGAATTAAACATTTATAAATTTTCTCCATTCTTAATTATCAAGGCATTATTCCCAAATATTTCTTTTCTCCAACCAAATAGAGATTTATTATGTGGGTAATCATTTAATATAATTTCCTCAATATCTTTTCTGTTTGAGATTAACCCTCTCGATACATTATACATAATTGATGTTTTATCTAAGTATGTTGATATCTTTCTTAATAATTTATTTTGTGTTGAAGTGAGTTTTTTGGTTCGGATGTTATTGATTATACGGTTGTTTTGTAAGTATATTTCTATAACATTGTATAAGTTTGTTTTTTCAGATAAATCAATAAATTTACTTTTTAGTTTAATAACTAAATTCTTTCTATCCTTAGACAATATGAAATCTTTTATTAGCTTGTCCTCAAAAATCCATTTTCTAGGCACGTTATTTTTTTGTGCAATTTTTTCTCTAAAATCATAAATTTTTTTATATAATACGGAATAATTATTATCTTGTTTTTCTGATTTTTCGAAAATATTATTTACACATAATTTCATCTCTTCTTTCATCCAGTCAGTTTTTTTTTCGAGTGACAATTTTTCAAATAAAGGTTTATATAATTTATATAGATACTTAACATCATTAAGGGCGTAGATTACCTGTTTTTTAGAGAGGGGGCGACTTGACCAATCACTAATTCTTTCTTTTTTATCTAATTCAATATCGAGTATTTTTTCTACAAGTTTTTGATAAGAAATTTGATCATCATAACCTAAGAAACTTGCAGCAATTTGGGTGTCAAAAATATTAGATATTTTTATATTAAACAGATTATTTAGTATTTCTAAATCTTGGGTATGAGCATGAAAAATTTTTAAGATTTTTTTATCACTCAGAATAGCTTTTAGTGGTTCTAGATTAATTTCTCTATTAAGGGTATCGATAAGTATGGAGTATTTTTTTGTATGCATTTGAATTGAGCAAAGTACCGGCCAATATGTTTTATGTCTCATAAATTCTGTATCAAAAGAAATAATTTTTTCTTTAGATAAGTTTTTTATAAAACTTTTTAGTTGTATAGAGTTTTGGATAATTGTATTATTATCAGAATATTGACTTGCCAAATAATTTGCTCCAAATCCAGCCAACTAGTAACCCTATCATAATAGAAAAAGGTAGACCAATAAACAGGCTTGAAAATAATACATCTCTTGAATTAGTTATGGTTTCATCATATTGAAATAATGCAATTACTGTGAAAACAATTCCCATTATCAATCCTAATAATGCTCCAAATAAGGTGGTTTTATTAAACTTCATATATTCCTCCAAATAGGCTTTCTAGTTATATTGAGTTTTTGATAGGCGAATTTGATGAAATTAAGTTTTTTATTTTTAGCTTGTCCCAAAAAGAATAAGGTATATCAAATTTAATCATTTCTATATTTTCAATAAGTTCATCTATTGATTGTACTCCTGGTATTACTGAAATTATTGCTGGGTGATGCAAAACAAATTGTAAAGCAGCAGCTTTCATAGGTACAGAATTCTCTTCGCATAAGAAATTTATTTTTTTTGCTTTTTCTATAAGTTTTTGTGGTGCTGGTTCATAATTATATGAAACAGGTCCATCTAAGTCTCGTGCCAATATTCCAGAATTATATGGTCCACCTATAACAATTTTTACATCATAATCTATGCAATCAGACAAAAAATCAAGTGAACTTTGCTCAAGTAATGTATATCTACCAGCTAAGAGTATGATATCTAGATCAAATTTGCTGACAAATTTTCTTGGCATTTGCCATTCATTCATCCCACAACCTATAGCTTTAATTAATCCTTCATCTCTTAGTTTTATTAATGTTGGGAAAGCATAATTTATGACTTGTTCTTCACCAAAATTTCTAGTGTCTGGATCATGAACATAAACAATGTCTATAGAATCTATACATAATCTCTTGAGACTTTCTTCTATTGAAGTATATATTGCTTTTTCTGTCCAATCATCTATGCAGTAAGATGTATTATTTTTTGAATTTTCCTTAACTAATCTACCAACTTTTGTCGAAATAATAAACTCTTCTTTTTTAATTTTTGAAAAAACAGATTTCCCTATTCTTTTTTCTGCTTTACCTGATCCATATAATGGTGCGGTATCTACATATCTAAATCCATTTTTATATGATTCATTTAGTACTTTTATAGCATTTTCTTCTGCTGATCCACCATATAAGCCACCCGCTAGACTGTCTCCAGAAAGAGGTGCTGTCCCCAATCCTAAATTAGGAATCATAAGCCCTGTTTTTCCTAATTTGGTTTTTTCAAATGGAATCATAAATTCTTTGAGTTTTTTTCGATGACTTCTATAACTCCAGCAATATCATATTCAGATTTATTATCATTCATAAGCTCTGAAAACATATCAAGTGATATTTTTGTTAAGTCTAATAATAATTTATTTTCTTTTGCGAATTCAATGATTATTTTTAGGTCTTTATCTACATTTCTAACTGGAGCAGGAGAATTAGGAAATTTTCTATCTTTGGTTATTGGAGCACTTCTTTCAACCATTGTGCTACCACCCCAACTAACACCTAACAATTCAGACGCAATATTAACATCAACTCCAACCTTATTTGCAAAAGCAAACGCTTCAGCTGCAGCTACTGTATTAACTCCAACAAGAAGTTGATTAACTAACTTCATTCCTGTTCCAGCACCAGCATTACCCATGTACCTCACATTGGTGCCCATTTTTGAAAGATACGGATTTACAATTTCATAAGCTTTTTTATCTCCACCAACCATTATAGTTAGCGTCCCTGAAGAAGCACCAGTAGGACCTCCTGATATTGGTGCGTCAAGAAAAATAGCATTCTTTTTACTTAACTCATTATTGCATTTTTGAGAGGTGGATACAGAAACAGTACTGTGATCAATAATAATCTGATTTTTTCTTACGTAATTAATAATCCCGTCATTGCCTAAAATGACATCAATTGAAGTAGCAACATTAGGTAGGCATGTCATAATAACATCAACATTATTAACTAATTCTTTTAATGAATTAGCGCCTTTTGCACCTTTTTTAATCATGGAGTCTATTTTAGATTTAGTTCGAGTAAAAACTGTAAGATCGGTTTTTTTTGACAATAAATTATCAGCCATACCCTGGCCCATATTCCCTAAGCCAACAAAGCCTATACGCATGATTTCCTCTTTATTTAATCTAATTGTCTAAGTCTTGGATCTAGTCGGTCTCGTAACCAATCCCCGAAGAAATTTAGTGACATTACTACTAAAAATATACAAAATCCTGGCCAGAATGAAATCCACCATGCTTCTTCAATAAAGTCTTTTCCATCCTTAACGCTTTTTCCCCACGCTGGAATAGGATCTGGAATACCGGCACCCAAATAAGATAAAGTAGCTTCAGTAAGAATCAATTGTCCTACTCTTAGAGAAGCAACAACTAAAATAGTACTCACAGTACCTGGAAGTACATGTTTCCACATCAATCTAAGATGTGTTGCACCGGCAACCTTTGCTGCCAGAACATAGTCTTGACCTCTAATGGTTAATACATCGGCTCTAACCTGCCTAACGAATGGTGTCCATGCCACAAGAGCAATAAGGAAAATAATTACCCCTTCGGCTGCACCTCCTGAGTGTAAAAACATCTGAGCTATAACCAATGCTATAAGAATAAATGGTAAGGCAAGCCACACATCTACTAACCTCATTAGGATTTCATCTGTCCAACCTCCAAAGTAACCACCTATTAGGCCAAGTGCAGTACCTACAATGATTCCCGATGTAAGCGCATATAACGTTACCTTAAGTGAAATTCTTGCACCATAAATAATACGAGATAAAACGTCTCTACCTAGGTTATCTCCACCTAAAATATATTTATTTTGTGGAAATGAAGATTTTTTTGCTCTATTATAGGCTGATACCCCACTAGTGGTTTCAAGGTCAAAGTCTTCAGGATTGGGCACAAAATTATACTCCGGCATTGCTCTACCCCAAGTTGGTTCAAAGTTACGAAATTTTAGAGACTGCACAGTTGGGTCTTCGGGCGCAATAACGTCTGCAAATAAACCAGTTAGCACTAAAGTAATCATTAAGAACAATGGGATTAATGGCCATCTTCGTAGTAGATACCATAGTTGTGATAAAGGCGATCTTTTTACTGTCTGTAACCCCTTTGAACTTCCTAAACTACTTGATTCTGAACCTGTACTCATAATTTTTTATATTCCTCAATAATTATTATTTAATCGTATCTTATTCTTGGGTCAATGTATGCATATAAAATATCGCACAAAAATGTACTACCAACAAACAGAATTGTAAAAAAGAAAACGCAACCCTGTAAAACAGGGAAATCATTGTTATTTACTGCTGTTATAGCCATATCTCCCATACCTGGCCAAGTGAATATAGTTTCAACCAAAACAGAACCACTTAAGAAAAAGGTTAGACCAAGAGTCATTCCTGTTAAGGGTTGAATAATAGCGTTCTTGAAAGCATGCTTCCATATAACCACATTATTAGAAACTCCTTTAGCCCTAGCCAATCGTATATACTCAGAATCTAAGACTTGAAGCATGGCAGTTCTTGTTATTCTTGTATAGTACGCTAGACCACCAGATGCCATGGTTATACTTGGTAAAATTAGATGCTTGACATCCCATAAACCGTCACCTCTTAGTCCTGCAGGTAATAATCTCAGTTGAACAGCAAAAATAAAAATTAATACTAACCCTAGCCAAAATTGAGGCACAGCTTGACCAAGAAGAGCAATAAATCTGCCGCAATAATCTAGTAATGAGCCTCTCTTAACGGCTGAAAGTATACCTAATGGTATCCCAACCGCAAATGATCCTATAAATGCTACTAACCCCAAATGTATTGTCGCGGGTAAACGTTGCGTAATAGTACGTGTAACAGGTTTTCTTTCTAGTAAGGTCTCACCCATATCACCTTGGAGAGTTTTTCCTAACCATAATCCATATTGGACTACTACTGGTCTGTCTAGTGCTAGTTTTTTTCTTAGTGCTCTTTCACCTTCTTCTGAAAGACCATAACCAGAATTTGCATATAAGTCTAGAGGGTCACCAGCGGCTCTTGATATTAGAAAAACAGCAAAAGTAGCTAGTATGATACTAAAGACCGCAAATATAGCTCTTCTAAGTATAAACTTTCTCATTAAACTCTCAAAATAATATATCTATTAATTACAATATAAAAACCATACCAAAAAAGATTATCATTATCTACCTAATAAAAAACAATTATTTATACATTTTTATTCATAATTGAAAAGAGGCTCAAAATTGAGCCTCTTTTCTTATAATCGTTTCTCTAATTAGAATCTATTGTAATTCTAGGTTCCAAAGTGAGTTGATTGAAGCTGCCGCAGCTTTATCCATTTTTGCAGACTTAATCTTCTTGTTGTTGAAGTAGTAAGCATCAGGAACCGCTACAACACCTGGTTGTAGTGACTGGTCGTATACGTAAGCTAAGTACTCGTTAGCAGCATCTGTAGCAGAAGCTGAGTCTGGAGCTTTAGCCATTTTGTTGTATAGATCCAGAATTACTGGTGACTCAAATCCACATGAGAATCCACCTCGAGTTAGAGTAGTTTGTACTAGACCCTTAGGGAAATGCCATGGGTTAGACTCACGACCCTTGTCACAAGATGTGATCCATGGGTGAGTGTTAGACCTACCAACAACTGTTGGTCGGAATGTCTGGTATGAGAACTTCAAACTGAATGTAGAAATACCAATGTCAGACCAGAAACCTGCGACTGCATCAGCAACTTCACCAGTAATTGAAGCACCACCACCTAGTTCAGGACCAGCGTATACAGATGCTTCAAAGGCGTGATCGCCTAGAACACCAGATTTGTCACCAGAGCCTGTTACCCAGTCAGCATCTTGTGCTTTAATCAAAGCAATAGCTGCGTCAGGGTCATATGGGTATTCGTATTTAGAATCCCAGTTAGGGTGTGATGCAGAGAAGTACTCTACGTGTACTGGAGATCCAAGACCACTTAGAAGCTGTTCGTTAACTAAGTCTCTGTCAATAGCCATAGCCATAGCTCTTCGAACTGCTTTTGCTTGATCGGCATCTGAGACACCGTCGTCAGCATTCTTGTCGTGGTTGGATGCTCTATCACCAGTTGTACCAATCCAAGCTAAGTCGTGAACGAATGTAGCTTTAGTTGGTAGAGGCTGACCTTTGTTTTCACCACCAGCGTATGTGTCTTCCCATAGGTTACCAGAGAAGAATACACCAAGCTGAACTGCTGCAGAAGTTGAAGTCTGAGTAAACTCATCCATATCAAACTTAGCTGCATCTTTAGGCTCTAAGTGAGCCATGTCAACTTCACCTGTTCTTAGTAGAGCAGCACGAGTTGTTGGTTCTTTTACACCAACAATCTTAATTGTGTCTGTCTTTGCTGAGAACATGTGGTGGTTAGGTCGTGCCTTCATTGTGTAAGATTCACCACTGATCCATTCATCAACTTGGTATACACCAGAACCGATAATGTTGTCTCTTACAAAATCTTCACCTTTTTCATCATAAGCTTTCTTTGAGAAAACTGAGAAAGCCTGACCTGAAGCGTTAGCATAGTCATCTTTCCATGTTGAGTCATAGTTGGTGAATTCGAAAGTTACAGTTGAATCGTCAACTGCTGTCCACTCTCCCCAAAGACCAGCAAAGTCACCAGCCTGTCCATGAATGGACTCAGGGTTAGTAGCACCGTTTGCGTTGTTCATTGACCACGCAACATCTTCAGCGGTTACATTACCAAAATCACCGTGGTGATCTTGCCAAGAAACTCCGCTCTTTATTTTGACTGTAGCCGAAGAAAGATCATCTGAAATTTCAAATGATTCTGCTAGCCACATTACGGTACTATCGTCTTCTGCTCTTGCGAAAAGAGTTTCAGTAAGACCTACGTTTTTCAAGTTGTCACCTGATTGCGCAGAGTTAAGACCGTTTTCGTCATTAATTACACCGTTTGTTGCAATTACAGCAACCCCAGCAGGTGTAGTAGGGTCAGGAGCATGAATCATTTCACCATCTTCATGGTCATGATCATCATCCTTAGCCGGCGCCTTTGTAGGCGCAGGTGCGGCAGTAGCAGCAGGAGCTGCAGCAGCTGCTGTAGGTGCAGGTGCAGATGCGGATGATGAAGAATCATCAGCGTCATCTGAACTACATGCTATAGCAACAAGCATTAGACCACCGACTAGAAGTCCTGTTAGGAGCTTCCAATTTTTGTCCTTAAACAATGAGTTTCCTCCTTGGACGTGTTATTTATAACCCAAATAGGGCTCTTTTTTAGGGAGACCAACTTAGGTGAGATCTCCACGTCATTATTTTTTTCCAACTATTGATAAAGTGAAAAATTAACATTAAAAACAACGCTAAAATTCCAATTTATGTTGGAACTAACTCAGAAATTATAAATATGAATAAGGCTTGGTGTCAACTTATTAACTATAAAAAAGGGGCTGATTATGCACTATTATTCAAATATAAAGATGTATACATTAAGAGTAATTATCCGGTTGCGTTTAGAAATAACTGATATATTATTAGAGATTATTAATACAAAAATTGTGAGTTACCTAAAAATAAAAATACCGGGGCAAATTTCCTTGACAATAATTCCCTTATCACTTTTGATTATGGGGGATAGTATTTTGTATGTTATCCTTCCAGCTAATAGTGATTTTTTTCGTCTCAATTCATTTTTAGGTCTTCCAAACGAATTTTGGATTGGTTTCCTTTTGTCAGTAAATAGAATAGTTAGATTTTTTACAAATATATTTTCAGTTAATATATTCAAGCGATTTGGATTTAGAAATACAATTTTTATTGCGTGCTTTTTGGGAGCATTCTCAACGTTATTTTATGCTGTTCTTAAGGGTGTTATTTTGTTATTTCTAGCTAGGGTGATTTGGGGGTTTTCATATTCATTATTTCGTTTAGGTTACCAATTGAGAGTTTTTTCATATCATCAAGATAATTTTGGAAAATATTTGGGTTATTGCTTAGGTGTTCAGAGAGCTGGTAGTTTTTTGGTAGTTACATTAGGGGTATTAGCTTCAATTAAATTTGGTATTAGTATTACTTTAATATCACTTTCTATTTTTTTAATACCTGCATTATTTGTTTCTTATTTTATAAAAGAAATAGACTTATCAAAACTGACTTCAAAAAAAATTAATTGGAATTTAACCTATAAAGATCAGGAACCTAATTTAAGTAAAAAAATTATCATTATTTCTATTTATAAATTTACCTCTTCATTTAGTTCAAATGGCTTGGCAATAGCAACTATTATTCCATTTTTAGTTTCTGTTCAAAAAAATTCTTTTGAGTTAGATTACATAGTAGGGATAGCTGGTTTTATTATTGGATTTAGGCATATTGCAGACATATTTTTTGGTGTAATTTTCGGATCAATATCGGATAGATTTGGTAGAAAAATTAATATTTTGATAAGTACTTTTCTGATGCTCGGTGCAATAATTATTGCAATAAGTGGATTAAATTTTTATATTAGTGTGTTTTGCTTAGTTCTAATGTTTTTTTTCAGCGTATCCTTAGAAACATCTCTTGATGCTTTAATAGGTCAATTGTCTCCTGAAAAAGAAAAATCCAGTATAGTTTCCAGGTACTCTACATGGCAGGACATCGGAGCTGCTATGGGACCTTTAGTTGGGTTTATGATAGCAATTGGCTACGGAGTACAATTTGGTTATGTTTTATCATTAATCATGTTCTCTATCTGCTTAATTGGATTTTATAAATTGTTTCTAAAAGAATCTAATAGTTCTATGCTCAAATGAAATATTCATCGATTTTATTTTGATGAAAATTAATTATATTGGAAACTAAAATATTGATGGATTCATTAGTAGCCTCTATGGTATTCGATGCTACATGAGGAGTTAGTACCAAGTTGTCTATTTGCAGTAATTTATCATTTTTTGCTAATGGTTCGTTATCAAAAACATCTAGAGCTGCTGCTCCGATAGTTTGATTAACTAGCGCTTCGATTAATGCGTTTGTGTCAACAATTTTACTTCTGGCCGTATTGATTAAGATAGAATTAGGTTTCATTCTAGAAAATTCATTAGCAGATAATAATTTATCAGTTTGCATGTTATATCTAGCATGTAAGGATACTGCATCCGATTCTTCTAGTAGCTCATCAATTGATACAATTTTCCATTTGAAAGTTTTATCCGATAAAAGTTTTTCTCTTGTTTGGTCGTTTATTGGATGAATTATTATTTTCATACCAATTCCGCTTGCTATTTTTGCTAATCTAATACCAACTGGACCAGCTCCTATAATTCCCAAAGTCTTTCCCTTTAGTTGTATTTGTTGAGATGAAGGCCATTCACCTCCCCTCATTCTATTATCCATTTGTGGAATTTTTTTTGCAGTTGTCAATAGGAGTGCTAGTGCGTGTTCTGCTACTGAAATAGTTGATGAATTTTTTGTGTTACTAACTGCTATGCCTAATCTTTTGGCCGATGATATATTTACATGGTCCATAGCTGTTCCCCATATTGCTATGTGTTTTAAATCTTGTGAGACTGATTCTAAAAGCGGATTATCGATGTTAGTCGATGTATGAGAAACAATTATAGTGTCAGAATCAGCGCAAATTTCTAATATTTCGTTAGGTGATTTTGGTCTAGTTCTATTTATAACGAGATTATAATTACTATGTTTCCTTAATGTGTTAAATTCATATGAGTCTGAAAGTATTGTTGGGTGATCATCAATAACTGTGATTTTTTTTATCTGATTATTTTCTAGCATATTACTGTTTTATTTCTTTATTTTGTAAACGAATAGTTTTTTTGTAACTTTCTGTATCTTTTCCTATATGTTTTTTTCCTTTACTTAGGTTTATTTCAACTTGATTTTGTCTTTCTTCATATCTAGATTTGTCAAATAAGCTTTTTTTGTTGTAACAAAGATGACAACTTACACCCTTTTTATAGTGAGGAGATTTAGTTTCTTCTAAAGATATTGGGCTTTTACATGCATAACATTGTGTGAATTCTCCATCAAGTAATCCATGTTTTATGGATACTCTTTGATCAAATACAAAGCACTCCCCATCCCACATACTTTCATTTTTTGGTATAGATTCTAAATATTTAAGAATTCCACCTTTTAATTGAAAAACATCATTAATCCCTAATTCCATTAAATATGATGAAGCTTTCTCGCACCGAATTCCTCCAGTACAATACATTGCAACTTTCTTATAATTTTTAATCTGATTTATATTTTTATCTAACCATTTAGGAAATTCTTTAAATGATGTTGTAGATGGATCGGTAGAATTTTTAAATTTACCAACAGATGTCTCATAAATGTTTCTAGCATCAATAACCAAAACGTCTTTTTGCGATATAAGATTATTCCAGTCTTTTGCATCTACATATTCTCCAGTTATTTCAGAAGGATAAACATTTTTTTCTCCCATAGTAACTATTTCATTTTTGATTTTTACTTTCATGCGATAAAATCCTTCAGATGAAGAAAATGAATACTTGACATCTAATGAATTTACTTTAAGTAAATTCATTAAATAAGTGACAGTTTTATCAATATCAACTTCATCGCCAGATATAGTGCCATTAATACCTTCTTTAGCAAGTAAAATAGTTCCTAATATATTATTCTTGTTGCAAAATTCTAATAATTGTTCTTTGAGTAAGTCTAAACCCTTAAGTTTACAAAACTTATACAATGCTGCAAATTTTTTTTTCCTATTTTTCATTCAATTCAATATATAATTTTAGGGTTTAATTATACTTAAATTTTATCCAAAAATGAAAGAATTTAGTATTATAAGAATATATCTACAAAAAATTATATTATTAAATGAGTGTTTTACTAAGAATAATGTACTGGAAAGAAATACCAGTTCAAATACAAGCAAAGGATAGTAGTGGTACCATTTCTAGGCAGCTTGAAGAACGTTTTCAAAAAGCTATAGACTCAATTGCTATGTATGATGGGAGTGCTGGAAGTGATGAATACTTAAATTATTGGGGATATGGCGACTATAAAGAAATTAATAAAGACTTAAACTCTGCGCTTGATTATTATGAAGAAAAATATAATTCTATGCCTCAAGACTTTGTAAAAAAAATTGTTAAAACTATTGATGATAATACTCGTGATGAATCTCATGGAGCTATAGATCATTGGTTGATAAAATAATTTCAGGAAGATTTTTTTATGAAAATATTAGATAGATTAAAAAATAATGAAATATTAATTTTTGATGGTGCAACAGGTACTTATTTGCAAAAAAAAGGATTAATAGCAGGTGACTCACCTGAAAAGATGAATATTGAAAATCCTGAGATTGTTAAGATGATGGCTAAACATTACTATGATGCAGGATCAGATATTGTCCTGACAAATTCATTTGGTGGTAATAAATTTATGCTAAAAAAATATGGTATTGAGGACAAATTTTATGAAGTCAACAGGCTAGCAGCAGAACTAGCTAAATCTGTCGCTCCATTGGGTAAATATGTATGTGGATCAATAGGCCCCACAGGTGAATTTCTTGAACCACTTGGTAATATTTCTGAATCTGAAATGTATGATGTATTTACCGTAATGTGTAAAGCTTTTGAAGATGGTGGTGCGGATGCGGTTATGATAGAAACTCAACTCGGATTAGAGGAGGCTTCGTTAGGAATTAAGGCTGCTAAAGATCATACAAATTTGACAGTGATGTCAACTATGGTATTTGATAAAGGTCCAAGAGGCTACTTTACTATGATGGGAGTAACACCAGAGTCAGCTGCTATGGGATTATTAGATGCTGGAGCTGATATTGTAGGGACTAACTGTGGAAATGGTATAGAGAAAATGATAGAAATTGCTACTTTGATGCGTCAGGCAACAGATAGATATTTAGTAGTACAATCAAATGCTGGTATTCCTAGCATTATAAAGGGAAAAGTTGTTTATCCAGAATCACCAGAATTTATGGCTGAAAATTATAAAAAATTATCCGAGATACCTGTAAACATTCTAGGGGGTTGTTGTGGTACTACTGATAATCATATTCGCGCACTTAGGAATGCTCTAAATTAGTTTTTATGATAAATATTATTGAGCCTTCAAATAAAGCTGACTTAACTAGCTTAGAAATCGAAAAATTATTTGGTGGAAATTTTATAAGATACATAAATTATGTTAGGTGAATCTATTATTTACTAAGATGCAACTAAAAATTTTGTAGATATAATAATGTTTTTTCATTTATAATTGTTACAATCAAATTAATAAATAATGAATGTAAGAAAAAAAATAAAAGACCTAGGATCATGTATAGAACTTGTTTCAATGGATCCTTTTTTTAATAATATTTCAGTAGGTATTTACAAAAATAACTATAATTTGACTATTTGGTCATTTAGTAACATTCCCAACTTAAATAATAGGATCGAGCAAATAAGAGATAATTGTGCCATGTTAGGAGATATTGATATCATGCCAGATACTCATGACAAACTAGTTATGAGAACAGATCTTTATCTTGAAAGAGCACTGAAGTTCATGTTTACTAATGCTGTTCAAAAAGAAAAAAATGATTTTAATTTAGATGGTCCAATTTCCTCACCTGATACTAAAACTAAACTTAAGTTTTTCTTAAATTCATATGAAAAAAATTCAAATATTATATATAAAGTATCTGCCGAAGGAGAAAGTGAAAAAGCACATCTAAGGATAAGAGCAGTCGTGGGTGGATTCATGAAGTATGCTGGTTGTGAGAGGGTGTCTCCAGAAGAATTTATGTTTTCTGATGGAAAGAGATATGATAAGTTTGCTAGATTAATTTTGCCAATAGCTAGAAATGTTAGTGCTACTGAAAACATGCTTTCTCAAAATGAAATGCAAGGTCAAATGACCACTCAAACATTAGGATTTTCACAAACATAATAAAGCAGGAAGTCATGAATTCAAAAGAAAGAGTATTTGCAGCATTGAACGGTGATCCTCACGATCGACCTCCCGTATGCACTCCAACAAGTGTGGCTACAGTTGAATTCATGGATCTAAATAATGCATACTTTCCTGAGGCTAATAGAGATGCTAACTTAAATGCATCTTTAGCAGCAACTGCATATAATCAATTAGGCTTCGATACTATAGCTCCATATTTTACTATTATCCAAGAGTCTTCTGCTTTAGGTTGTGATATGCAATGGGAGCAAAAAGATAATTGGCCGACTGTAAGAATGACTAATCCTATCTGGAAAAATTCTAATGATGTAAAAATTCCAAAAGATTTTTTATCACATCAAGATACAAAAACAATTATTGATTCAATAGGAATACTCAAGAAACAATATTCAGAAGACGTAGCAATAGTTGGTAAAACTATGGGGCCGTGGACTCTGGCTTACCATGTATTTGGAGTAGAACCATTTCTGCTTGGAACAGTAGATGATCCGGCTGAAACTGTTAAATGTTTAGAAAAATTAAAAGAAATAACAATTTTATTTGGGCAAGCGCAAATTGACTCAGGCGCAGATATACTAACTTTACCTGACCATGCGACTGGTGATTTAGTTAGCGGCGAATACTATAAAAGGTTTTTATTGGAATTGCACCAAGAATTAGTAGAAGAATTAAGTGTTCCTATTATTTTGCATATATGCGGTAATACAATTGATAGAATGCCGTATATTGCCGAGACTGGAATGGCTGCTTTTCATTTTGATTCCAGGAATGATCCTGAAGAGGCGATGAGAACAGTTGATGGAAAAATTAAATTAGCAGGAAATATTAATAATCCTACAACTTTGTATTCTAAGGGCCCAGATGCTGTAAAAGAAGAAGTCTTTAGAGCTTTAAATGCTGGAGTTCAATTAATAGCACCAGAATGTGCTATTCCACTCAAAACAAAAATGGAAAATTTATTAGCAATCCCTGAAGCTATAACTGATTGGCTTGCTGAGAGAGGAAATTTTGATGTCAATAAGTCATGACGGTTTGAAAAAGGAATTTGATTATGTAACTAAGCCTAGTGAGCAAAATCACATTGGTTCTTCCCTAGAAAAACTTGATCCTATAATGCAAGAAATAGCATATGAATTAATTACAGGTAATAATTCTGCTGTTGATAATCTTACAAAAAAAGCCTTAGAAGAAGGATATTCAGCTAATGATGTGCTTGATGATGGACTTCTAAATGGCATGGCAATCGTGGGAGTTAAATTTAGAGATAATATTATTTTTGTACCAGAAGTTTTGGTTTCAGCGAGAGCAATGAAGGCAGGGATGGCTCATATTGAACCTATTTTATCAGCCTCAGGTGTTGAGCCTTTAGGTACGGTAATAATGGGTACTGTTAAGGGTGATCTTCATGATATAGGTAAGAATTTGTGCATTATGATGCTAAGAGGAGCCGGTTTTACTGTGCATGATATTGGTGTTGATTCTTCTCCTGAAGACTTTATAGATGCTGCTGAGGAGCATGAAGCTGATATAGTTGGAATGTCTGCTCTCTTAACAACTACTATGCCTAATATGGGTACAACGATTAACACTTTTGAGGATATGGGCTTGAGAGATGAAGTTCGAATTATGGTTGGAGGTGCACCAGTAACTCAAGATTTTGCTGATGAAATGGGGGCTGATGCATACGGAGAAAATGCTGTTGATGCAGTAGACAAAGCAAAAGAATTAATTGAACTTCTATCTGAACTTAAGTCATAAATCATATATGAAAAAAAATAAAAAAATTCATTCAAATCTAGATATAGAAAAAGCTAAGTCTTCCTTAGATAAGATTTATCAAATTTTTAAAGATATTTCATTTAACGCTGATGAAATAAATAAATCTAGGTGTCCATATAAAAATTCAAAAAGTCGATGCACTGCAAAATTTGATTGCAAAAATCAATATTACGTAAAAAATGAATCTTTAGCAGTATGTACTGGTAGCGATAAATTAGATTATAGAAATGCATGGGAAATTTAATTTGTGTCCTGTAATTCTCGACAATAAACTTGTAGATGCAGAAATTGGAAATACTTTATTTCAAGTAGCTGACAAGCTTTCAGTGAGAGTCCCTACGTCATGTTCTAGAAACGGCGAATGTCATGAATGTATTATAGAAGTAAATGGCGGTATGGATAGCTTGTCCAAAAAATCTAAATCAGAGGATTTTCTTAGGGGTGATTTTAGATTGGCCTGTCAGGCAAAAATATTGAATCAATCAAGCATGATTGATTTTTCTGTTTTGAGGAGACAACCTAAAATATTATCTGAAACATTACCAATTACTGATAACTTGAAAATTTCTCCAGCTTTTTTTAGAAAAAATAACAAGGTTTACTCTAGATATTATAATGATTCATATGTTGATGAGTATAGAGGCTCAATTTATGGTATTGCTATTGATATTGGTACTACTACAGTAGTTATTAATCTTATAGATTTAGAATCTTACGACCTAGTTTATACTACTTCTTTTGAAAATCCTCAGAGATTTGGTGGTAGTGATATTATGAACCGGATTTCATATGATACAGGTGAAAATAACGGAGAATTAAAGTCTGTAATAGTTTCATCTATAAATTTTGAAATTGGAGAAATGGTAAAAAAGGGACTTATTCGAAGAAGAGAAATTTATGATGTAGTAGTTGTAGGTAACACTACTATGAGAGAAATTTTTTTTGGATATGACGTTTCGAGTATAGGTACAAAGCCCTATAAATCAATAGTTGAGAATGAATTAATAGATGGAAAAAGAGATAATACTTCACTTTTGGCTAAAGCCAAAGATTTAGGTCTTAGAGTAAATCCAAATGCTTTTGTTTATGGAGCACCATTAATTGCATCTCATATTGGTTCTGATATTTCTGCAGATTTGATTGCAATCAATATGTATGAAAAAAATCAACCAATATTATTAGTTGACGTTGGTACTAATACGGAAATTATTTTAGGGATGCCTGGAAAAATATATGCAGCCTCATGCCCTGCCGGGCCTGCTTTTGAGGGGGGGGACATAACATATGGCATGCCTGGATACGATGGAGCTATAGAAAAGATTTCAGTAAATAGTGATTCATCAACTTCTTTTAAGGTCATAGGAGGCACAAAACCAGTTGGTATTTGTGGCTCAGGTCTAATTGATTTATTAGCTGAACTTAGAAAAAGTAATATTATGAATGAATTGGGAAGACTTGAAAACAATTCTAAAGAATTTATTTTTTCCAAAAAAAATTCTTTATCTATTTCTAACTCGGATATTTCATCATTAGCTCAGGCAAAAGCAGCAAATTATTGCGGACAAGCTATAATTTTAAAAAATTCTGGTATAAATCTTAATGAAATTTCAAAATATTACTTAGCTGGAGGATTCGCAAATTATATTGATATTGATAATGCAATAGAAATTGGTTTTTTAGCGAATGTAGATAGGTCAAAAATAGAAAAAGTTGGTAATGCATCTTTATTAGGTGCATGTAAAATGTTACTATCAACAGAATCAAGAAATGATATAGAAAAACTAGTTTTATCGATAGAACATATTGAACTTGAAACCTCTCCGGATTTCTTTGATTTCTTTGTTGAGGGTTGTATGTTTAAACCTATGGAATAAAATAATGAAACAAAAGATTTTAATAACAGATTATGTATGGCCTAGCATTGAACCTGAGAAAAAAATTTTAGAAGATGCTGGCTATGAAGTAGTAGTTCCTCCAGATGATTCTGAATCTACTTTGATTAGGTATGTTGGTGATGTACATGGTATTATTTTTTGTTTTGGTAAAGTTACATCTAAAGTATTGGAAAATGCAAAAAATTGTATGGTTGTTTCTAGGTATGGTATAGGGGTAGACAATATTGATTTGGTAAAAGCTACTGAGCTTGGATTAGTAGTTACTAATGTACCTGACTATTGTACTGATGAAGTTGCCGATCATGCTTTGGGAATGCTTTTATCATTAAACAAGAATATGATAACTCATACTAGACAAGTAGTTGCAGGAAACTGGAATAAAATTACGCTTGACTTCCCTGGCCATAGGTTATCTGATTCTATTTTAGGAATAGTAGGATATGGAAGAATAGGAAAGGCTTTAGAAAAAAAAGCGCATGATTTAGGTATGAAGGTTTTGGTTAACAGTAGGAGCTTACCTGAAAACTCTCAAACAAAATTTGGTAAATCGGTATCCATGGATACCTTGTTAAGTACTTCAAATTTTATCTCTTTAAATTTGCCATTGAATAAGGACACCAAAAATATTATAGGAAAAAATGAAATACAAAAAATGAAAAAGAATTCGATTTTGATTAATTGTTCTAGAGGTGGTCTTGTGGATGAAAATGCAGTTGCAGAAGCGTTAAGTACTGGCCATTTATTTGGAGCAGGATTTGATGTACTCGAAAATGTTTCATCTACTATGAATTCATTTTTATTTAAGCAAGAAAATGTTATCATTACTCCACACAGTGCATTTTACTCTGAGGAGTCAACCCTTGATCTTGAAATTAAAACTGCTAATGAAGTCGTAAGGGTGTTAAGTGGTAAAATGCCTAAAAATCTTGTTAATAAGGATGTAATTGGAAAATCTAGGATAGGTCTCTAAATGTTTGAATTTGGTTTTTCTACTTATGCCATGAAAAAACTTGATCCGTACTCAGCTCTCAAGATAATATCAGAATCTAATTATAAGTATGTTGAAATATGTATAGCTGATGATTGGCCTACAGCTCCAAGTAAATTTGGAAAAAAAAAACAACTAGAACTATTAAGGGTAATAAATGATTATGGTTTAATTAGTAAGCATACTTTTGGGTTTTTAGATATTTGCGATATGTCAAAAAATAATTTAGATAAAATAAAAATGAAATTTGATATGGCTAACGAAATTAATAATTCATCTACTAGCCCAATTTTAACTACAACACTAGGTAAATCTGCTCCATCATGGGAAACAGGAAAAACATTAATATCTCAATCTTTATCTAATATTGGAGACTTAGCATCAGAATATGGTTTGGTTTTAGCAGTTGAACCTCATGCTGGTACGGACTTTGAGTCGCCTGAAAAAGCAAATTGGCTTATCAATAATATTAATCATGGAAATATTACGATAGATCTCGATTTGTCACATTTCATTGTTGAAGGCTATGATATGGAAAAGTCTATTGCATTGTGCGCTGAAATTGCCTCTGTTATACATATAAAAGATGGTTATAAAGTTAATGACGAAATTCATTACTGTTTGACTGGTGATGGGCAAATTGATGTGGATAGATACTTGAGCCTAATTAAGAGTTATAAATTAAACAACCTACCTATTTTTTCAGAAGTTAGCCAACAACAATCATTATTGGATATTTATGAGCCTGAAATAGTGGCTAGATATTGTTATAAGATTCTTGAGCAATCTCGAAAAAACATAACTTAAAATAATGTACCAGGGCCAGTCAATTTTCTAATTATTTTACGAGAATTTTGATCGTAAATAATTTTTTTTCTTAATTTTTTTGGGTCACCCCACAAATTAATTAATTTATCTGATAATTCTTTGATTATTTTTTTATTTTGGGGGTTTTCAGATAGATTATAATATTCATTGGGATCGTTTTTTATGTTGAACAACTCAATTTTAGGGATTTGACCGTGCTCATATATTAGTTTCCAGTCATTTTTTTGCACCATTCCTATAGGGTTTTCTGTCCCATGAGCAAAATACTCAGAAATCACATAATCATTTAAGTAATCTTCATCTTTGTTTTTTAGAGCGCGAATTAAGGATTGTCCATCATACTCATATTGTTCTAAGTCTATATTTGCAGCATCAAGTATTGTTGGAAATAAATCTAAATTTGAGACAGGTTTATCAATTTTGCCCATAATAAATTTTGGGCCTAGTATTTGTAATGGAACTCTAACTGATTGGTCGTAAAAACTCATTTTTCTCCATAATCCATGTTCTCCTAGCATGTCTCCATGATCTGAAGTGTAAATGATGATTGTATTGTCAAAAAGATTATTATTTTTAAGAGCGTTAATAAGATTTCCAATTTTTTCATCAAGAAATGTACATAAGCCATAATATGCGGCTATAGATTTTCTAATTTGTATTTCATCCCAATCGTGATCTAGTCCAAACATTTCTCTTAATCTGTTGGAATGATTACTTAATTGACTAAGGTGTCCTTTTGGAGGGTCTGGCATCAAAATATTATCTGGAAAATATTGATTGAAGTATTTTTCGGGTACCTTAAAAGGAAAATGAGGTGCTATGAATCCTACGCACAATGCAAAAGGATTATTATGTCTATTCTTATCTGATAAAAAGGTTAGACTTTCTTTTTCAATTTTATTATCAGCTTCTATCATAGGGCTAGTACCAACTCCAGCTTCATCAATATGATTCCAAGGTTGTGTTGATTTCGTAATACCCTCATCCCAGGAATAATGTGGGAGAGGCTCGCCAATATGAGGATCGAATGATAGATTTCTCTCAAATCCATGAAGGTTATCTTGTCCTATAAGATGCATTTTGCCACTAAGGACTGCTTCATATCCATTATTTCGCAATATGTATGGCCAAGTAATTTTATCTGAAGGCATGGATTTTGTGTTGTCCCATATTTCATTATTAGAAACATATTGACCTGTCATAAAGGAGGCTCTTGAAGGAACACACAAGGGTGAATTACAAAAATTGTTTGTGAAAGTCATACCTTGCTTAGCTATTTTATCCATATTTGGAGTTTTTATTATAGGGTGTCCATAAACAGAGGAATACTGAGCAGAGTGTTCATCCGACATTATTATTAGAAAATTGGGTTTATTCATTTTTTTATAATATAAAAATTGATGTTTTAAATAAATAACTCAAACAACATGGTTTGAGTTATTTATTATATAACAAGGAGGATTGTTATTAGATTTTAATTTTTCGGGTGAGAATCTCTCCGTTTGTATAATAGTGGAGATGCAGAGTATACCTCTGGTATGTCTGTGTTGTGGCTGGATACATAATCTCCTAATAATCTACCTTGTTCGATTTCTTCAAAAGAAGCTATGTGCGTGTAAACAAAATTTTTAAAGTTTTTCAATACTTGTGACATTAACTGTTTTATTCCTTTCATGTTTATAAATACTTAATTTTATTATACACTAAAAAACTAGAATTTGTACGAAATTCGTTTTTATAATGTGTATTTTAACATTTTATTAACATAATTAGATTTATAAGAATGAATAAATACGAATTTCGTATACATTCTATAAAATTTAGTGATAATAATTATAAGTTTAGAAAATTAGTACTAATACCATAAAATTGATGTAAAATTTGTACCTATCGTTATATCGGAAAAAAGTATTGTTCCTAAAAAAATACTTCCAATACCAAAAATGTTAGTTGTGATTCTTAGTAATTTTGGTGAATTTATTTGTTTTATAGGAGCAAATAAAATTATGGTAACAAAACTCATAGAAAGTATTGTTCCAATTGAAAAAGAAAAAAGAAATATTATGCCGTTAAAAAAGTTACTGTGGTTTGGAAGTAAAGTGACCATTAATGCACCGGTGCCAGCTAAGCCATGAAGAACACCAATAAAAAATGATTTAGGTCTAATAAAAGGTATCACATTAATTAGGAAATGTTTGTCTTCGTGTTTGTGTTTTTTTCTTTCATTTATATTATGAGTAGTGTGAAATGATGTATTTTCGATAGAGTGTGTATGAAATTGGTTTTTATTATGAATATTTCTTACAATAATTTGTAATCCTAAAAATATAAGTACAATTGCTACTAACAATTCAAAAAAAATAGATAGATTGTTTATTTCGTCTAATATTTGATTTTTTAATATTAAGACCACTGAACCTAATAATAGTAAAGGTATCGAATGCCCTAGTCCCCATGAGATACCAATCCAAATTGTATTAACTATTTTCTTCTTATCATTTTTTATGGTTGATATTGCTATCACATGATCACCCTCAAGTGCATGCTTAAAACCTATTAATCCACCAAACAAAATAGCAGATGTGAATGTTAAATTATTTTCAATATTCATATTTATTCTAAATTTATGTTTTTAATTTTATATTAATAATAGATGGGTTTATAATATTTTGGAGTGAAAAAATGAAAAATTTAAAAATTCTTGTGTTGCCAGGTGATGGCATTGGTCCAGAAATCGTTGAAAGCGTAAAAAAAATAATTTTTTGCTTAGATGATTTATTCAAAATAAATTTTAAATTAGAAACCTTTCATATAGGTTTTAAATCATTGAAAGAGCAAGGCACGACTTTTCCTCCTGAAGTTTTGAATTTAGCTCAAAGTTCAGATGGTGTTATTCTTGGCCCCGTATCACATCTTGACTACCCTTTACCAGAAAATGGTGGAATCAATCCATCAGGAGAAATAGTTACTAAATTGGACTTATATGCAAATTTACGTCCGGCTGTATCTAGAGAAGGTATTCCAACTAAAAACGGGAAATCAATAAATCTTTTGATAGTAAGGCAGAGAACAGAAGGTTTCTACCCTGATAGAAATATGTATTTAGGCTCAGGTGAGTATATGCCTACTAAGGATATGGCTTTGTCTACAAGAAAAATAACTCGATTTGAATCAGAAAGAATAGCGAAAGTTGCTTTTGAGCAGGCTGCAATTAGAAATAAAAAAGTTACTGCTGTGCACAAAGCAAATGTATTTAGAATTTCCGATGGGTTGTTCCTTGAATCAGTGAGAACAATTAGTAAAAACTTTCCTGAGATTAGTTACAAAGAAGAACTTGTTGATGCTACAGCTGCAAATTTAATTAGAAATTCTGATGAGTATGATGTTATCGTTACGACAAATATGTTTGGAGATATTCTGTCTGATGAGGCTTCTGAAATTTCAGGAAGTTTAGGTTTAGCTCCAGCAGTTAATTTTGGTGAAAAATTAATTGTAGCGCAAGCACAACATGGTTCTGCCCCTGATATAGCAGGAAAGAATATTGCTAACCCTTCATCACTCATTCTATCGTTTAGTATGATGTTATCTTGGATTGGTCATAGACAAAAGAATAAAAAACTTATTGAATGTTCTCGTTTAGTAGACGATTCGTTAGATTCAATTTTATCTGATGCAAACTTGCGAACGAAAGACTTAGGCGGGAAACTTTCCACAAATGAGTTTACTAAAAATTTAATTAGTGTTATATCTAATAGTATGCATTAATAGTTTTATTTAATATTTCTGAAACATAAATTTAATTATTAAGAAATAACTAAGGGATAAAATAAAAATATATAGATCTTTAGGAGTAAAAATATGTTGAAAATTGAAGCAATTATAAGACCGGAAAAAATGAATGCAGTTATTGATGCTGTTACAGAAGCAGGATCAACCGGATATCATGTTGTAAATGTTACTGGTAAGGGGACACAGCAAGGAGTAGAGGTTATGACAGGTAGAGGGACAACGATGACGACAAGGGCTGCATTACCTAAAACTTTGATTTCTCTAGTAGTAGATGACGATAAAAAAGATACCATAATCAAAGCTATTATTGAATCTGCTAAATCTGGCGAAAATGGACAGATTGGGGATGGAAAAATATTTGTTTATCCGGTTTCTGAAGTTATTAGAGTTAGAACTGGTGAAACAAACGCATCTGCACTTTAGGGTTTTATTTGTATATTCTAATACCACCCTCTGAAGGAAAAAACCCCTCTAATGATAAAGAATTTTTTTCCCTTGATTCTTTGTCATATAGTTTTTTAAATAGTAAAAGATCACAAATTATTTATTACTTAAGTAATAATAATCTTTCAAAAGAACAATATATTAAAACTCTTGGAATTTCAAGTCAAAATTTTGAAAAAATAAAAATGATCAATTCCAAAATAACAACATCTCAAGTTTCTTCTTCTATCTCGAGATATAATGGTGTTCTATACAATTTTCTTGATTACAACTCATTAAACGAAACTGCAAAAAGTTTATTTGATGATTCAATAATTATTTTTTCAGCTTTGTTTGGACTAGTTCGCCCTCAAGATAAAATACCAGATTATAAGTTAAAAATGGGAACCAAATTAATCGATGGAATTAAGTTATCTAAATTTTGGAAAGATGAAATAACAGAAGTCCTAAGAAAAGAACTTGAAAACCAAATAGTGTTCAATTTTTTACCAACTGAATTTAGTAATACTTTTGACTCAAAAGTAATAAAATACAAGTATGAATTAACCTTTTCGTTTAAACAAGAAAATATAAATGGAGAGCTAAAATCTATTACTCATTGGACTAAAGCACTTAGGGGATCTCTAATTAGATATTTACTTAATCGAGTAAGCGATTTTAATTCAATTGATGAAATTTTTAAAGTATCAAAATTATTCACAAATAATTCTGAATATGAATATTCAAAAAAAATATCTAAATTTAATGAAAGAAAATGTGAGATAATATATATAAAAAAATATAGTTAATAAAATTTTTGTTTGATGATAAAAAAA